>Ga0193954_1001220_pt1 | contig 13435 bp, 12 predicted proteins | sample BB_5_MG_FD_140340 | JGI IMG/M metagenome (GOLD analysis project Ga0193954, IMG submission 140340) | Microbial mat bacterial communities from the Broadkill River, Lewes, Delaware, United States - BB_5_MG | ecosystem: Environmental > Aquatic > Freshwater > River > Microbial mats | place: USA...
AAAGAGGCAATCTTTCAAAAATAAAACTCTCAAATTAGCTAAGGCTAGTCTATCAAGTTTGATTTTCAAAATCTTACCTCTTTTTAGACTTCTGTGAGAGTGATACTCTGTCGAACTCAGGTTCTAATATTGTTGCAACTATAATATTATATAGTTTTTAATATTTATACTATTTTAAACTAAAAACTGTACAATTGGTTATCTAAATTATTTAATGGAGATACCTTTATATATGAAGTTTCTTAAAATCGTTGCATTGATTGCAATATCGTTGTCGTTTCTAGGTGCTCAAAGCTATACCGAATTTAAAAAGAAGTATAGTCCCAAAAGCTTTAAAGTCTATGAAAACAAAAAACTTCTCGCCCTCGCCAACCCTCACAATACACAGATCAAAATCAATACCAAAGAGCAGCGAATCAAACTACTCGTTGATGGTAAGATAGCCATCGATTCTCCTGCAACAACAGGTATGCGATACAAAAAAGATAAGCGTACAGGAAAAGTGAGTGACAAACGTACACCCAAAGGTACTTTTAAAATTACCGAAAAAATTGCCGATAAACGTTCATCTATTTTTGGAAAACTCTACAAAGGCAATAAGATGGTCTTTAAAGGAGATAAAAGAAAATATAAAGGTGAATATACCAAATACGAAGGTGCTTCGCTCAAACACTGGATGAGACTTACAAGTTGTGGTATTGGGATTCATGGTAGTAAATACATTCACAGAGTACCCCACAGCAACGGTTGTATCCGCGTGCCTTATAAAGTCGTCGACAAAATCTACAAAGCAGTTAGCAAAAATACCAAAGTAACGGTACTCTAAGCAGATGATCCACCACTCTAAAGGGGTGGACAACTCAACTTTGCTTCAAACTTTTGAGGCGTTGGTATATATTTGACTTGTGAATAGTTACGCACCAAAAACTCCTCTTTTATTGTATCTCCCGTTTTTTTATCTATTACTCTACGATGCAGCTCATTATTACGAAAATAGATACCCTCAATCTTCTCATAGTAGTGGTTGGCTTCATAAACTTTATAACTCTCTGTAAGTTCACCATCAACTCTAAACTCACCATGCAAAAACGTATCATCCATCCAAAGCAATAGCTGTATAGGATAAGGAGTAGGGTTTTTAAATCGTAAATCCAAATAGTTATACATCACCGTCGCCCCACTGGCAAAAGGTAAAACCCGACCTTCATCAGGAAAAGGATCAAAGCTGTGGTGATGACGCTCTATGACTTTAAGTGGCGTATGTAGAGCCATCCAGTAGATGAGATTGGATGATTGGCAGATACCTCCACCAATAGCAGGTTTAACCTCTCCATGGGAGAGCTCCATCCCCTCTTTAAATCCTCGCTTAGCCGAGGGCTTGCCTAGCAATTTAAAATAGGAAAAGGTCTCATTGGGTTGGATAATGGTACCGTTTAGAGCCTCAGCCACAAGTTTTAAGTTATCGACTTTATTGTGTTGAAGGTACATTTCACTTGTGCCAAGTTTTCGCAACAAAGTACTTTTGTGTTTTTTAATACGGTAAGCAAAAGGAGTTGTCTCTTTGAGATGGCTATAGGTCTGCCCATCAAAGAGTATATCAAGTTTACGATCAAGCTGTTTGAGTTTGATTGCCAATCCCAAAAGTTTGGGATGGTAAGATGAAAGAGGCTTAAGCCACTTTGGCTTGGAAATCATGGCTTTAAATAGTTGGCTATTTAAATAGCTCTTCCAATGCCGTTGTATCTTTGGTTTTGTTGGCTTCTTGGAACTCTTTGAGTGATGCTTGTGCTGATCTATCTGCAATACCCTCGACCTCATTGAGCTCAATCGAGAAACCTGTCAACATTGAAGCGAGTCGAATATTGATCCCACTCTTTCCAATTGCTTTGGCTTTTTGATCACTGGTAATATCCACAATGGCTTTGTTGTCATCAATCTTGACATGCTGTACAATAGCAGGAGAGAGGGCTCGTGTGATATAGATCTCTGGAATAGGTGAATACTCCAAGCAGTCGATATTCTCATCATGAAGCTCACCGCTTACTGAGTTGATACGTACACCCTTAACCCCAACAGCTGCACCAATGGGGTCAACATTGATCTGATCGGTTTTAAGTGAAAGCTTGGCTCGTTCACCTGGGATTCTTGCCGAACCGATAATCTCTACCGCTCCATCTTGAATCTCAGGTACCTCTTTGCTCATAAGTTGCTCCAAAAACTTTGGAGCCGTTCGGGTAAGTTCTAAGATCATTCCATAACTTGGATCGATAGAGACATAACGAAGCAGGGCTTTAATGGTATCACCTTGCTTGAACTTCTCTCCTTTGATACGGTTTCGTTGAGTCAGTAAGCCCCTAAGCTCACCAATCTCTACAAAGGTATTGTTTTCATTATCTACACGTGTGACTGTTCCAATGAGGATTGTACCGATTTTGGCTTTGTATTTTTCAAAGATGCTTTTTTCAATTCGTCTTTGGATATGGTACTCTAATTCTCTAAAGAGATTGGATGATGCCGTACGTCCATAATCTTCAAGTACAATTTCAGATTTAAGCTTATCGCCTATTTCAATTGAACCATCAAACTCTTTGGCTTCACTAAGAGTTACGCTATTGCTACCCTCATCAATCTCAGTACCATCTTCTACAACGGTAATGACCTTATAGATAGAGTAGCTCTTTTTCTCATTATCAATCACCACTTCAAAGTCACCTTCTGGAGAAGATGTGATCTTTTTTGCTGTATTGATAATGGCTTCTTTAAAGCCCTCTATCGCCTCTTCTTTTGATATATTTTTTTCATGTGCAATCGCCTCAACAATATCTAAAATCTTTTCCAAAATGATTTCCTTATTAATTATAGTTTTGAATTTGAAACTAACAGAATACTGAGATGCTACTAAAGGGGTAACAAGATTTTTTTCGTTAGCTTGAAGTTTTTTCGAAGAACCAAATTATAACGTAGTAAAACTTTAATTTAAATTAACTGCTTCTATATTTTTGGATTTACCTATCATAGTACCCACAACTAAAGATAATAAGAACTTTATTAATGAAGAGACTATATAATAGCGACCTTGATTTAAAGGAGTACCTCATTGATATATTCTTATAGCTTAATAAGCACTCTATGATGAGAATCGATAAAAAAGCCTTTTTACAACGCCAAAAAGAGCGAAACAAACATATTATTACCATTCACGGCAAAGATGGCATACGCCAAATCACTATGGGTTATATTGCCAAAAAGATATTTATCTATCTTCTACTCTTTTTGATTTTGATTGGTGTGGCAACTGTAGGGTATACCAAATATCTTGAAAATGTTGTATTGGAGCTTGATAATAAAAAATCAGAGATTGAAGCACGATATACTACACTTAATAAAGAGCATATAGCACTGTTGAGTAAAGTAGAGAAGCTTAAAACCAATTCACAAGAACTTGAGATACAGATTAGCTCACTGGGTGAAGAGCTTGAAAACACCAAAAATATACTGGGAATTAGCGATGAGGGATTCAAACTTGATGATACCATTGATTACTCCAAGCTCTCCATTGCCGAAAAAGAGGTGATTATGAGCTTTGTGCCCAATGGCAAGCCGATGTCGGGTAGACGCTACAGCAGTGGATTTGGTTGGAGGGTGCATCCAATATACAAACGCAAGATTTTCCATAGAGGTTTGGATATTTCTGCACCCATTGGGACAAAAGTTAGAGCAACTGCTAACGGAATTGTAGAAACAATACGCTATAATGACGGCAGTGGTTATGGTAATCTCATCGTTATCAAACACAATTACGGCTTTAAGAGTGCCTATGCACATCTTAATAGTATGAGTGTCAAGGTAGGAGATTATGTTACCAAAGGGCAAATTATTGCCCGTAGCGGTAACAGTGGTCGCTCTACAGGACCCCATTTGCATTATGAGGTGAGATATTTGGATAAAATACTCAATCCAAAAATCTTTATTACATGGAACGACAAAAACTTTGTAGATACAATTCAAAAGGAGAATAGAGTACAATGGCATTCATTAATAAAAGCAACAAAAACGACGATACACACAGTTCAGCAAGCATTATTACTCCAGGAACAAAAATCAAAGGCGAAATAAACTGTGAAAGCGATATGCATATTAACGGTGAGTTTGATGGTACTTTGGTGACAACTGCTGAGGTAGTTATTGGTAAAACAGGATACGTCACAGGTGAACTTAAAGCATCGAGATTGATCGTTGCAGGTGAATTTAAAGGTGAATATAGAGGTGACTTTATTGATATCCTTCCTAGTGGTAAGGTATTTGGTGAGATTAATGTGAAAAACATCATCATTGAGCCCAACGGTATCTTCGAAGGTGAGAGTAAAATCATTCGTGAAGATGAAGTCCTTAAGCTTGAATCTAAAAAACAATCCAATGACGGTGCAAAGAAATAATCATTAATGTACCAAAGTGACGCTTACGAGTATCTAAGTACCTTAGATACTCAATCATCAACCCCTACCCCTCTTTTAATCTCAAAAAACGATAAAGAGTCTCACTCTATTTTAGCTGTGGCACACTTTTTACATTTTGAAAGCTTCGTATTACCCGATCTACGGGTCAGTTATGGTGAGGATCTAAGATCTTATCAAGAGGAGATCTATGAGATTTTAGATACGCTATCACGATATTACCGAAGCAACAGTGACAAAAAGCTCCTAATTGCTCCAATTCGTACCCTTACACTGAGGCTTCCTAAAAAGGAGTACTTTAGTACCAAACGTTTTGAGTTTGCGGATAAGGTTGAACTCAATGCTCTTAAAGATCAGCTCTACCGCTGGGGCTATGTGGTGGTGGATATTGCAACGACTCAGGGTGAAGTCTCTTTTAGGGGAGATATTATCGATATTTTTCCTATCAACAGTGAGACCCCTTATCGAATAAGCCTTTTTGATGATGAGATAGAGAGCATTCGTGCCTTTGATGCTAATACCCAAAAGAGTGTGGTCGATGAGCTTGAAGCCTTTGAAGTCATCCCTGCCTTTTTGGATTTGGATGAGGAGGAGTTTCAAAGTTTCACTAGCCGTGTAGAGTGTGCCAACTTTGATCTCTTTGTTAATGACATCTACAGTGTAGGTTTTTGGCTCTTAGAGGATTTGGCAACGGATTATACCCAAAGCTTTGATGCAATTTTTGCAAGTAAAATGCAAGAGGAGATCGAGGAGATTTACGCCCTAGATACACCAATGATTGCACAAGACTCTTTTAATCTCCCTACCATTCCAAGTGCTCAAAACACCCGTGATTTGGAGAGTATTGATATCAATAAAATCATCTCGGCTCACAGTGATAAGAAGATTTATATTGTAGCCCGAACGGAGTCTATTGTACGGGCTTCGGCTCTTGAATCTTTTGATAATCTCAACTTTGTCTACCAAGAGGGGATGATCAATCTACTTGGCAAAGAGGAGTTAATTCTCTCTCTTAATAAACCCCTCAAAGCCAAAAGGGTCAAAAAACCTGCCATTGTACTTGATGAACTGGGTAAGGGCGATTTTGTGGTGCATGAGAACCACGGGGTAGGGTATTTTAAAGGGGTAGAGAAGCGTGATGTATTGGGTGCTACGCGTGAGTTTGTGGTGATTACCTATCAAGGGGAGGATACTCTGCTTGTACCTGTAGAGAACCTAGAGACCATTGACCGTTTTGTAGCCGATGGTGGAGCGATGCCTGTAGTTGATAAACTGGGCAAAGCTAGCTTCAAAAAGCTCAAAGGCAAGGTGAGAGATAAACTCTTTGCCATAGCCTCAGATATTATTAATCTTTCAGCCCAAAGGCATCTTAAAAAGGGTATCGTCCTTGATGCCAAGAGCGAAGAAGCCAAAGTCTTTATGCACGAAGCCCCCTTTATTCACACCCAAGATCAACAACGAGCTATTGAAGAGATGGAAGAGGAGTTGGCAAGTGGACGCATGATGGATCGCTTGCTCAGTGCTGATGTAGGATTTGGAAAGACCGAAGTGGCTATGAATGCCATGTATGTGGCTTACATCAACGGCTATCAATCGATGATGATTGCCCCTACTACCTTACTTACCTCACAGCACTACAAATCCCTGCAAGAGCGATTTGCACACTATGGCATTACTATTGCCAAGATTGATCGCTTTAGTACTGCCAAAGCCAAACGCGAAGCCCTAGCAGGACTTGAAGATGGTACGATTGATATGGCGATTGGAACACACGCCCTGCTCAAAGCCAAGTTTAAAAAGCTTGCGTTGGTGGTGATTGATGAAGAGCATAAGTTTGGAGTCAAACAAAAAGAGGCACTCAAAGAGATTAGCGTCGATGCCCATCTACTGAGCATGAGTGCTACGCCCATCCCTCGAAGCCTTAATCTTGCTCTTTCAAAGATTAAAAGCTTCTCTGAAATTCTCACCCCACCTACCCAAAGACAAGGTGTGCGAACCTTTGTTAAGAGCTTTGATGATAAGGTAATTAAAGAGGCGATTTTAAGAGAACAGCGTCGAGGGGGTCAGATGTTTTACGTCTACAACTCCATTGCAGGGATAGAGGATAAAAAGGCTCAACTTCAACGACTTTTACCCAAACTACGCATCACGGTACTGCACTCCAAGATCACGGCTACCAAGACCGAAGATGAGATGATCAAGTTTGAAAACGGGGAGTACGATATGATGCTAAGTACCTCTATAGTAGAATCGGGTATTCACCTTCCCAATGCCAACACCATGATTGTTGAGGGGGCGGATAACTTTGGTATTGCAGACCTCCATCAGCTGCGTGGTAGAGTAGGGCGTGGGAGCAAAGAGGGATATTGCTATTTTGTAGTCGAAGATAAAGAGATACTCAGTGATAACGCCAAAAAACGTCTGCTTGCACTTGAGACCCACTCCGATTTGGGCAGTGGGGCGATACTTGCCTTTCATGATCTTGAAATACGAGGGGGTGGAAACATCATCGGCGAGGCTCAGAGTGGGCATATCAAGCAGATTGGTTATGCTTTGTATCTGCGAATGCTTGAAGATGCCATCAAAGAGCTAAGTGGTGAGAAGCAAGAGGAGGAGCAGAGTGTCGATATGAAACTCTCCATCAATGCTTACCTTAATGAAGAGCTTATCCCCCAAGATAGATTGCGTCTTGAACTCTACCGCCGATTATCGCTTTGTGAAAATCCTAACCAAGTGCGTGAAATTGAGATAGAGATAGAAGACCGCTTTGGCAAGCCCGACACCATCACCCGACAATTTATCGATATGATGGTGATCAAAGTGATGGCAAAAGCCAAACAGATCTCCAAGGTATCAAGTTATGGTGAGAATGTCTTTATGGAGTTTAACGATGAATCTAAAGATCGATTGGTGCTTAAGTCACCTAGCAAAGATGATGATGATATTATAGCCACGGCGATGGGGTATTTGAAAAGTTAATACGATCAATAATCAAAAGAGTTTATAGTGTTGATGGGTAAGATTTAAAAAACTCTCGACTGTGTAAAAGGATCCATAAACAAGATACTCTTTATGTTTTTCTATTTTTTGAAATTTTTGAGACTCTATACCCATGCTATCTAAATAGTTTTCTAAATCCTCTTGTTTTAAGGCTCTAGGGGTATCGATATCGATAATCTCTACACTTTGGATATTGTGTTGCAGTATATCTAAAATTTTTGGATACTCTTTATCTTCTAAAGTATTATAGATAAGTACCACCTTTTTATCCCCTAGAGTTTTGGCAATTTGTGTGGCAGAGAGGGGGTTGTGTCCTACATCGATGGTGATATTGGGGGCAAGTTTATAAAAGCGTCCAAAGAGCTCTAGGCTTTGAAGGGCATCTAAGTTGTATGATACTTTTAAAATATCCAAAGCGGTCACAGCCGTAGCGATATTATCGGCTAGATAACCTCTAAAGCCAAAGGTTTCAATAATACTTTGGTATTGGTTATTGGTGTAGTAGAGTGTTGCATTTTTTTGCGTGCAGATCTTTTGGGCTATCTGCTTGACTTCATCGGTGTTGCCAATAGCCAAAAGAGTGTCATTGTCTACACTGTTGATCTTGGTGGTGGCAATGGCTTCGATGCTATCCCCCAAAAACGCTTGATGATCATACCCAATAGGGGTAATGATACTAAGCTCTTTGGCTACGACATTGGTGGCATCATACTCCCCACCCAATCCTGCTTCAAGTACGATCCAATCGCAATTTTGACCCACTACAAGAGCCAAAAGGGTGGTATACTCAAAGTAGCTGAGTGCATCACTCATATCTTGACCCAAAAGAGCAAAGAGCTTTTGGTGGGCTACTTCGAGTATCGCATCACTACTATCACTGCCATTCATCCAGATGCGTTCATTAAAGCGTAGAATATGCGGAGAGCTGTAGTGCATCACCGCTGCACCGCTTTGCTGCAGTAGATGAGCCAAGGATCTACCCGTTGAACCCTTGCCATTAGTACCTACTAGATGGATGGTTTTGGGGCTTTGGATATGGGGTTTGAGTAGATTGTAGGCTTGATGGATGCGTTTGTGATCAATCTCTTTGTAGTAGAGAGGTTTGGCATCAAGATAGCTTAAAAAGCTTGGCACTACTTAGCACCCCGCATGGCAATATATGCCACAAACTCATCCAAAGCAATTTCGGCACCCTCTTTGATTGCTTCAATACGCAGAGCAGATTGGTTTTTACCGCTTTGCTCGATATCCGATTCAAAACTAGAGCCAATACGTTTGACAAAAGAGCCCTTGGATTTGCTTGTGACATGAAAATTCATGGTAAGATTGACACGGTATTTGGTCACAAACCCATTGGCATCGTAGCTAAGGGGTGAAATAGTAGATCCATAAGATACACGAATGGTACTTGTCGCCTCTTTTTTGTTGCTTAAAGAGGCGTGAAAGCGTGTATAGATGATTTTGGCTAGTTTATCTTTGATATAGACCGAACTCTCTGGTTCTACGCGATCCACAATGACATCAATATAGACCTTATCCCCTAATACCTTTTGGGTATAGTGAACGGTGGGCTTATAACCACACGATAGAAACAGCATTGCTATAAGAATCAAGAGAGCTTTTTTCATTGTCTGCCTAGTTGTATTTTTAAGAGCATTATTATATAGCTTATGGGTTAATAAAGCTCTTAATGTTGTTGGCTATGCCATCTAGGAGCTTGATACGTGCCTCAATAGATGTCCATGCGATATGTGGGGTAATCAACAGTCGTTCTTGATTGGTAATGTTGAGCAATGGATTATTAGCAGGAATAGGCTCTTTTTCTACCACATCCAACCCTGCATAGATCTCTTTTTGATCGAGAATGGATGCAAGATCACCCTCATGAATAATCCCACCTCTTCCTAGATTGAGTAAAATAGATCCCTCTTGGATAAGATTTAAATTGCTTTTATTGAGTAGGTATTGAGTATTTTCATTAAGTGGGGCATGGATTGAGATGATTTCACAACTTTTCAAAAGCTCATCAAGTTCTAGTTGCAGATACTCACTGTTGTTGTTTTTGCCACTTGTGGAGTAGTAACAAACCTCTGCTCCAAAAGCACTGGCAACCTTGGCAACGTCACGCCCAATTGCTCCTAGCCCAATTATTCCCCATTTTTTGCCATAAATTTCAAAAAAGGGCTTGGATACATCGGTGAAGAGTTTGGACTCACTCCACGCACCACTTGGAGCTACTTGGCTATAGTATCCCATCTTTTCAATCAAATACAACGCCATCGTAAAGGTGTGTTGCACCACACTTTGAGTCGAATACCCTGCTACATTTTTGACCGAAATATTTTTACTTGCAGCATAATCCAAATCGACATTATTCATCCCCGTTGCAGCAATACAGATCAGTTTGAGACTGGTGCATTGATCCATTATAGGGGCATCAATGATGACCTTATTGGTAATAACAATATCCGCTTCTTGTATACGTTCTAGTGTCTCATCATGGTTTGTGGTTTGGTAGATCTCAAGCTCTCCTAACTCACTAATAGGAGCTAAATCCAAATCCTCCCCAAGGGTCTTGGCATCGAGTAAAACAATCTTCATTATTTCTCCAAATTATTATTTTTTGGAAAAATTATACCACAATAGATGTTTAACCTGAAGTATGCATTATCGTATTTACCTTAGCACCTCTACATAATCAAAGCGAAAGCCAAATATTGAAAGCTCTCCACAAATTTGTATGGTTTGACCTCTGTGATGAAGGTTATTATATCCATACCTTTCTACATAAATCAAAGCAACCCTTGCGATATTAAAAGATATAGGATAAGATTATATAAAAAGTAAGAGAAAGAGTATGGAAAAGCGATTAAAAAAAAACATGAGCAGTTGGTAAAAAGCTATATGAGTGTAAAAGAGAATACAACCAACAACACCCTAGCCAAAAACCAACCCCCTAAACCATCAAGCCACGTCCCCGTAAAGTAGTTTTTTTTCATGGTAGTTAACATACTACAACATCTTCACTTTAGTCATCTTTTTTTGGCTAAGGTGTTGTTTACTAAAGGATTTTAAAAGTGCAGAAACTTGATGATATTTATAATCGTACACTTCAAGTTTATGAGAAACATGCACATACTTTTGACACGCATCGTTCTCGCAATTTTTTTGAACAAAAATGGTTGAATAAATTTATAGATCTTCTACCTTCAAAAGGCTCTATATTAGATATTGGATGTGGAACTGGAGAACCAATTAGCGGATATTTACTTAAACAAGGATTTCAGTTGACAGGTCTTGATGCATCATCAAAGATGCTAAAGCTTGCAGAAACAAGATTTCCACAAGCTAATTGGATTAAGATGAATATGAAAGAGCTGAAACTTGATATGCAATTCGATGGAATCATCAGCTGGGATGGTTTTTTTCATTTAAAACAAGAAGAGCAACGGCAAGTACTTCCCCTATTTGTAAATCACCTAAAACCCAATGGTGCACTGCTTTTGACTATAGGACATGAATTTGGTGAAATAACAGGAGTAGTAGAGGGGGAGAAAGTTTATCATTCTAGTTTAGCACCTGATGAATACAAAAAGATTTTGAAAAAATTAGGATTTGACAATATCGAGATTAAACTGCAAGATGAAAACTGTGGATTTCATTCCATTCTTTTAGCAAAAAAGTTAAGAAAATGAATAAACAGCTATCTAAATTAATTAAAAAGGGTTCACTATGGCAAAAGTTATGTCAAGCGAAAGTACCAAGCGAAAGTACCGTGTGATGAATTTCCACTTTTAAAAGCAAAAAGGTAAAGAGTAGATGTCAAAATTGCCACAAAGCCAAAGTATAAATGCTAAGCAACCCTGTAGGTGTGACCGTGTCACACGCCCTTATGTGCGACATGGTCGCACCTACGAGGATGACAAAAATGATAACCTACTGCAACGATTTGAATACGCAGACCAAAGAATGCCAATATCCATGACACAAAACAATCAAAAGTACTACTTGCACTATGACCAAGTAGGGTCTTTAAGAGCAGTAAGTGACAGCAACCACAATATCATTAAAGAGGTTACTTATGATACATTTGGTAATATACTCAGTGATAGTAACGAAGCCTTCAGAGTTCCATTTGGATTTGCAGGTGGATTGTATGACAAGGATACCAAACTCACACGCTTTGGATACCGTGACTATGATGCTTATACGGGTAAATGGACAGCCAAAGACCCGATTGGATTTGATGGTGGGGACTCTAATCTTTATGGGTATGTGTTGGGGGATCCTGTTAGTGGGATTGACCCTGTTGGACTTGATACATTAGTCATTCATAATGGAGCAACAACTACTTTGAACCCTTTTAAAATAAATAATCCTTTAGGGCATTCCGCAATTGCTTTTACGGGCAGTGGTGTATATAGTTTTGGAAATAGTACTCCTATTGGTTCAAGTCTTACAGATTACATAAAACGAGAAGCTCCCAAAAGAGATACGCTAGTTCAAATTTTTAAAACAACATCTTATCAGGAACAAATTATGAAAACTTATTTAAATAGTCTTCAATCTAAAAAACTTGAAAAATGGCCAGATAATTGTGCAACACGAACTTCAAATGCATTGCATATTGGAGGAATCAATAATGTAGTCACGGGTTTCCCTCAACATTTAACAATGCAATTGTATTTACTCTATAATCCTCAAAGTATTTTTATTCCGAAAGGAAGTAACTATATTGATTCTAGACTATATAATTTTAACCCCTAATAAATCATGAAGTGGATAATTATATTACTATTATTAATTGGATGCACAAAGCGTGATTTACTATCGTCTTTAGAAAAAATTAAAATTGGCGATAGTAAAATATCAGTAATTCAAAGATTAGGAGAACCCAATAAGATTACGAAATGTGGAAAGAATTTATGGTGGAATACAAAGTTTTTAGGGGAAGATAAAAATCATATATGTCAATATTTATTTTGGTATGAAACTGGGTTTATCGAAAGGTGGTCTATAGGTTTTGATAAAAATGATACAGTTATTTCTAAATATCATTATATATCAGAATAACACATGAAACAAGTGAAATTACCATATAATGAATTTCCACTTTTAAAAGCAAAAAGGTAAAAAGCAGATGTCAAAGTTGCCACAAAACCCAATAATAATTGCTAACCAACCTCGTAGGTGTGACCGTGTCACACGCCTTATTGTGCGACATGGTCGCACCTACAAAAATGATCAAATCGTCACCTATGGCAACAACACCTACCAATACAATAATGATGGCTACCTCCAAAGCAAAACCACACCTGAAGGCACAACCACCTATCAATACGGAGCATTTGGAGAGCTGCAAAAAATAGTCACACCAACCCAAACAATTGAGTACTTACACAACGCCAACAATCAACGAGTAGCCAAAAAGCTCAATGGAGTCATAGTAGAAAAATACCTATGGGCAAACCTCACCACACTCCTTGCTATCTATGACAAAGATGATAATTTGGTACAGAGATTTGAATACGCAGACCAAAGAATGCCAGTATCAATGACCCAAAACAATCAAAAGTACTACTTGCACTATGACCAAGTAGGGTCTTTAAGAGCCGTATCGGATACAACAGGAAATATCATTAAAGAAGTTTCGTATGATACATTTGGTAAACTACTACGAGATAGTAATGAAGCCTTCAAAGTTCCATTTGGATTTGCAGGTGGATTACAAGATAGTGATACTGGTTTAGTACGGTTTGGTTATAGAGATTATGACCCTTACACAGGTAAATGGACAGCCAAAGACCCGATTGGGTTTAGTGGTGGGGATAGTAACCTTTATGGGTATGTGTTGGGGGATCCTGTAAGTTTTATTGACCCTACAGGAGAGTTTTTACAGTTAGCAATACCTATATTTTTAATATTAGGTGACCAATATTTAAATGCTCCTGATGTGTATGAAGAACCAAAAACTGGACTTA
>Ga0193954_1001226_pt1 | contig 13399 bp, 14 predicted proteins | sample BB_5_MG_FD_140340 | JGI IMG/M metagenome (GOLD analysis project Ga0193954, IMG submission 140340) | Microbial mat bacterial communities from the Broadkill River, Lewes, Delaware, United States - BB_5_MG | ecosystem: Environmental > Aquatic > Freshwater > River > Microbial mats | place: USA...
GAATGATTTGCCATCTATATTATTTTCACTTGGTGTATGAAAATGAAACTGTTTTAGCCCAAAAGAGATACCATCAACACCTAGTGTATCACCATCTTGGATATTAACTTGAATTGTATGTCCATTATTAATAATAGAAGTGGATGGATTTTTGTAAGTAATTGTAAGTGCTTCAAGGTCAGCATCTGCTGAGGTTGTTACATTGATAGGTGATTGGTTTTTGCCTATACCACACATTTTATTTTTTGGTGAAAGCTCCGCCCATTGTTGAGGAGAAGTATGTCCTGTATAGCCCCAATGAACTTTTGCATTTTCTTGTGTAAGAGCAGTAGAACTTGCTACTACTAAACCAATAGTTGCACTTAGAAGTGTAGAGATAATTTTCATCTGTTTCCTTTAAATTGAAATATTAAAGCAGAAGAATTATACTCTTTTAATAATTAAATATCTCTTTATAGGGAAGTGTCAAAATATTATACTCTTTGGGGAGTTTTTTGTCAGGGAGGCATCGCCACTCTTTGGGGAGTCGCATACTTAAAGCATCAGAAATCTTTTGTAATATCTCATCTGCTTCATCCAAAGAGATACTCTCTACACTAATAAGAAGCTGTATAGAGTTCTCTTTGCGACCTTGGTAGTATTGATACTGCTCTATAGCAAATGACCTCATAAGGCTTTTTGTAAGATGAGCAAATTTTGAGATATTAGAACCCTTGTACTCTATTACAAGATAGTTTGTTCTCTTCTCTTGCAGGAGTGGAGAGGCTATGATATAGTCACGATTGAGGTGTTGTGCAAGTACAGTTTGGGTGAGAGGTTCATCTATGCGTTCAAATTTTGCATAAAATGTTCGATTGTCAAAAGATATCTTTTGGACAATCGAATTTCGTTTGATATAGTAGTGTGATCTATCAAGATCTAACGCATCTAAAAAGATAATCTATCCTAATAAATGGCTTTGTCATAGATGATAAAACCTTGTGCCAACTCTCTCATCTCTTTTTTGATAGATGCGTGAAGTGTGCCATCGTCGATATTATCTAATACATCAGCAATCTTATTTCCGATAATCTCAAACTCTGCCTCCTTCATACCTCTGCGAGTCAAAGCAGGAGAACCTATACGGATACCTGAAGTTACAAATGGGCTTCTTGTTTCACCGGGGACTGTGTTTTTGTTCACAGTGATACCTGCATTGCCTAGAGCTGCATCTGCATCTTTGCCTGAAAAATCTTTGTTGAGGAAAGAGACTAATACAAGGTGATTATCTGTACCATCAGAGACAATATCATACCCTCTAGCAATAAGAACTTCTGCTAACTTAGAGGCATTTAATTTGACTTGCTTTGCATAAGACTTCCACTCATCAGTGAGATTATGTTTGAATCCTACCGCTTTTGCAGCAATCACATGCACTAGTGGACCACCTTGGAGTCCAGGGAAGATAGCTGAGTTTATCTTTTTGGCAATCGCTTCATCATTGGTCATAATCATACCACCTCTAGGACCTGCTAGAGTCTTATGAGTAGTAGTAGTAACCACATCTGCATAAGGGAAAGGGCTAGGGTGTTCACCAGCTACTACAAGACCAGCGATATGTGCTACATCTGCAAAGAGTATCGCACCCACTGCGTCAGCTATCTCTCTAAATTTTTTGAAATCTATCTCTCTAGCATAGGCAGATGCTCCACACACAATGATTTTTGGCTGTACAATTTTGGCAATATCCAAAACTCTCTCATAGTTAATACGACCATCAAGCTCTACACCATAAGTAAAGCTTTGGTAGTTTTTGCCTGAAAAGCTTGGCTTAGAGCCATGTGTAAGGTGACCACCATGGCTTAAATCCATACCAAGTATCTTCTCTCCTGCTTTAAGAAGTCCTGCATAGACTGCACCATTTGCTTGGCTACCTGAGTGTGGTTGGACATTGGCATAGTTACACTCAAAAAGCTCACACGCTCTATCAATAGCGAGTTGTTCTACCGTATCAGCAAACTCACATCCACCATAATATCTCTTATATGGGTAACCCTCTGCATATTTATTTGTAAAGACTGAACCCATAGCTTCCATAACTTCTGGAAAAGTAAAGTTTTCACTTGCAATCATCTCAAGGTGATCTGTCTGTCTAGTTAGTTCATTCTCTATTGCTTCATAAATCTCTGGGTCAAATGACTCTATTGCATAACTCATAAGGGCTTCCTTGAAAATAATTATTTGGTTGGCGTAAAATACTATAATATAGATAAAAAACAAGATATATAGGAACTCTTTTGCTATAATTATTGATTAGATTTTCATTGAATCTAAAATTTTTTTAATAAAAGAGGAGAAGAGAGATGAATACCATACTAAAAAGGGTGATTGTTTTGGGTTATTTCCTATTAAGCATTACGCTCTATGCACAAGAGGTTAATGAAGATAGCGTAACAAAACTCTATGTAGCTACATTTGATAGGGCACCAGAGAGAGCAGGAGTTGATTATTGGGTGGAGAGTTCTAACTTGACCCTAGAGGAGATTGCCACAAGTTTTTTTGAACAAGAGGAGACAAAAGTACGGTACCCAGATGGTTATGGAGATGAGAATTTTGTGGATTCTATCTATAGTAATCTTTTCAAAAGAGACCCTGATACTACAGGGGAAGCCTATTGGATAGAACAGTTAAAAGAGGGGAGTATCTCTAAATCGGTTTTTATCTTAGCAATTATTAATGGTGCAGTAGATGATGACGCTGTTATATTAGAGAATAAAACAGCCGTTGGATTAGAGTTTATGAAATCATCTTCAGATAATATCAAGATGGCATATAGTGTTATGCAAGATATAGATATGACCAAAGAGAGTGTTCTAAAGGCTTTTGAATCAATTGCTACTATTGAGGTAGATGGTATTTGTGATAATAATATCAAAAATGGGTGTGAGAATGGAGATGTTATTGGTGATTATGAGACTGATGACTCTTATATCTGGTTTTGCCAAAATAAAAATTCCAAGATTAGTAATCAGTGTGAGTTAAAAAAAGAGTCTAGCTCTCTAGCCGAGTGTGATAATAGTGTAAAAAATAGTTGTGTAAGTGGTCTTTCAGTGGGAGAAGAGCAGACAGATGAGTTCTATTTTTGGTATTGCAAAACAGAAGAGATGCTAAGTTATCAGTGTAAAATATCCAAAGAGCCTACCGCAGATGCTCCAGCGTGTAATAATGCTATTAAGAATGGTTGTGAAGTTGGTAATGAGACAAATAGCAGTGAAGATAATGATTACTACTATTGGAATTGTGAGAGTGGAGATAAGGTGAGTTCGCTTTGTAAAATTGACAAAGAGGCACAAGAGCCTAAATGTTCTGAAAATGAGTTTAAATGTCTTATTGGATTAGTCGATGAGATAGCAGGAAATTATGATTTTCAAGATGAGTTTACATGGAAATGCTATACAGAAGAGGAGAGCATAGAGTGTAGCAAAGAGAAAACAGAGAAAATTATAGATATTGACGCACAGTCTGAAACAAAAGGAAAATGGAACTCTTTAGATTGTTATGATTACACAGGAGAGAGTAGCGAACAGGGCTATCTTATCCAATTTAACTATAGAGAGTATGCAGGACGATGTGCATCATCAGCAGAGGTCAAAACTTATAATACAACAAGTTTCAAAGAAGCGACTCTTATCTCTACACTCAAAAAAGAGAATCAACAAAAAAGAACTCTTAATTTTTGTGAAGAGCCTTACCAAGAGGATGCAAACGCAACAGAGTATAAATATGAGTTTAACACTATTGCAAAAGATAAATGTTTTAAAACTATATATAGATAAAACTCATTAGAGGTGAAGATTTTTTTCACCTCTTTTTTATTTCTACTCCATCATAATCCTTTTTCAATCTTTCTAAAAATTCTATAACTCTTTGATGAAAAATAATATCATTCTCTTTTTTGAGGCATGTAGAAAATCTTTTGAGGGTGGGTATATCTATTTTGGAGCTAAAACGCTTAACGGTTCTTGTCTCTCTCTCTACTTGCATAATAAGATGTTCTAAGTCTAATCCATTATCAGTTTTTATCTTCTCAAAAAACTCATATACAGTATCTATTAATATCTCTGCTCTACTTGGGTTTTTACTATAAATTTGGTGAGCTATCTCTAGGAGCAGACTCTCTTCACATTTATTAATCTCATCATTTGATGCAATCATTAATGTTAAAACTTTGGCACGAAACTCTAGTGAACTATTATGATATACAAGAAACTCACGAAACATCTTAACAATGTTCCTCCGAAAATTTTTGAACATGTGAAAGCCTTTTAAGAGAAAATATTAACGCTATTTTAACAAAATATGACTATAGTTGCAGATAGTATATAAAATTTTTTTAAAGGTTCTTATAAATTATGAATAATATTGATCTATTACTTATTTTAAGTACGGCATTTGTGGGGAGTGTAGGACACTGTATTGGTATGTGTGGGGGAATTGTCGTAGCATACTCTTCTACCAAAATAGACCCCAAAACATCAAATATAAGGCAGACCTTTTCACACCTAGCCTATAATTTTGGACGCGTTACAACTTATGCTCTATTGGGTGCTATGTTTGGATTGATGGGGCAGGTGATTGCATTTACTCCTATTACCAAAGGGGTTCTCTTTTTACTTACTGGTATTTTGATGATACTCGCAGGAGCTTCACTTATAGGGCAGTTTAAGTTTTTGAACTCTGCGGAGTTCTCTATCTCAAAAGAGGGTTGGTACCAAAATAGCTTTAGAAAACTTATCTCAAGCAAATCACTTAGTAGCTTTTATCTCTTGGGGATGCTCAATGGTATTATCCCTTGTGGCTTAGTCTACTCTTTTGCTATTTTTGCTGCAAGTACTGCAAGTCCTCTTTGGGGGGCTATTGTGATGGCACTTTTTGGTTTGGCTACCATTCCTGCACTCTTCTTTTTGGGTTCTATTACAAAGTTTCTCCAAAAAGGCTCTTTGCGTGGAACAATGATGAAGTTAGCAGCTATGTTGGTGATTCTTTATGGGGTATTTACGCTCTACAAATCTTACCAATTTTTGCGTTACCCTCAAGAGACACAGCAGATGCTAGATGAGATGCAACAAGGGAGTATCAAGAGTAAATTAGAGGGCAAGTGTGGAGGAATGAAGTGCGCACCAGGGAAGTGTGGATAGCTAGAGTATAAGCATAGCATCCCCATAGCTAAAGAATCTATACTCTTTGGCTATGGCTTCGTGATAGAGTTCTAGGGTCTTTTCTCTACCTATAAAAGAGCTTACCAACATAATAAGTGTACTTTTTGGCAAATGAAAATTAGTTAATAGATAATCTACCCGCTGGGGTGGATTGCTAGGATTCAAAAAGAGGTCACACTCACCATTTTTTTTCTCTGTTCTATGATAATACTCTATAGTTCTTGTCACTGTGGTACCAACAGCCAAAAGAGGCTTTGTGCTATCTAGAGTAGTTGCAGACTCTTGAGGAATATTGAAATATTCAGAGTGCATTGGGTGCTCAAGTATAGCTTGTGCCTCTACAGGTTTAAAAGTCCCTGCACCTACATGCAGAGTAATAGTATGTGTAGAGTACTCTTGTTGTAGCTTGGCAAAAAGTTCTGGCGTAAAGTGCAATGAGGCAGTAGGGGCTGCAACAGCTCCTGCATTTTTGGCAAAGAGTGTTTGATAATCTTTTTGGTCATCTTTGTTATCTTCTCTTTGGATATATGGGGGTAGGGGTATATGCCCTATCTTATCTAATATTACTACTAACTCTTCAAATCCAATAGATTTTTTATTATGTTCAAATGTTACTATTCGTGAGCCATCACTATTGAGCTTTGTAACTGTAGCTTTGAGCGTATCATCAAAGAGTAGGGGTGTGCCTAGTTTGACTCGACCTCGTATCATCACCAAAAACTCTGTAGCATTGAGTGGTTTATTAAGCAAAAGCTCTACTTTGCCACCACTAGGTTTTGTCCCAAAAATTCTAGCCTTAATAACACGGGTATCATTAAGAAAAATCTCACACCCTTTGGGTATATGCTCTAAAATATTACTAAAAGTGGTATGCGTAATTGTATCAGTAGCTCTATTGTAGACAAGGAGTTTGGCACTATCACGAGGATAGAGAGGGTGTGTAGCTATATGACCCTTTGGGAGGTCATAATCATAGCTTGTAGTCAAAAGGTCTAAATCAATCAAACTTAGTCCTTGGTTATCTGTTTTTGTATCTCTTGAGGTGTTGAGGGTGTGGTATCTTCATCTTCATCTTCATCACTCTTATGAGGGTTTATCATCTTGACAATCATTATAGAGATACCATACAAAAGCACAAGAGGACCTGCCATAAGAAGTTGCGTAATTACATCAGGTGGTGTTAAAAGTGCTGCAAAAACAAAAATAATAAGCACAGCATAGCCAAAAAAGTCTTTGAGGTTTTTGTCTGTAATCAAGCCTAGCATACCCAAAAAGAAGAGTATCACAGGCAACTCAAAGGCTACACCAAAACCAAAAAGTATTTTGGTAAAGATACTCACATACTCATCAAGAGTCTGCAAGAAATTTACAAGACTTCCTGCAAACATCCACAAAAACTGAAACCCTAAAGGAATTACAATCCAATAGGCAAATGCAGTCCCTAGCAAAAACATAAAAGTAGAGATACCTGCAAAGGGGAGAATATATTTTTTCTCATTCTCATATAACCCGGGGGCTATAAAGAGCCATAATTGAGCAAAAACCACAGGAAGTGCCACAAGAAATCCAGTAAAGATAGAGATTTTTAAAGCTGTAAAGAAGATACCAATACCACCTATAAAGGGGTCTCCCTCTACAACACCCACAAGAGGTGCCTTAACAAACTCTATAATAGGTTGATTAAAGCCAAATGCAACAAAAGCAAAAACAATAATTGTTCCCACAGAGATTGCTAATCGTTTTCTAAGCTCTACAAGGTGAGGTTTAATATCATCAAACATTAGGCTTTATCTCCTTTGCTATCTTTTTTGGTAAAAGTTACCGTCTCATTTTTGGGTTCTACTTGTGTGGCAATAGTGCTTTTTGGTGTCTCTGTAGGTGTTGCATTAAAGCTATCTTTTGCACTTGTAATAGCTTCATTAATATCATCCATAGGATTAATACCAATATTTTTAAAACCTTGAAGCTCTTGTGTAGCATCATCAAGTTGCTTTTTATAGCTCATGGCTTCTTGTTTGAGATCAGCAATCTTCATCTCTTCATCTAATGCCCCTTTGGCATCACCTACAGCCTTTTTGACACTTTTCATAAACTTTGCAACTTTTACCATCATTTCAGGGAGTTTATCTGGCCCCAAAAATAAAATAGCAATAATAGCGATTAAGAGTATTTCAGTAAACCCCATACCAAACATGACAAGCCTTTATCATTTTAAATTATTGGGTATTCTAGCTAAAAAAGGTTATTTTTGGGTTAAAAAATCGCTCTTTAACTCTACGCACTTTTGTTTAATATACTCTTGAATAAATGTTCTTACATGTGCATAGACAAAAGAGTCTTTATAGTTTTCTATCTTGCCACCACTTGCATTAGGGTGTCCGCCACCATTGCCAATATGTGATGCCATTTGAGATACATCGAGTTTATCATGTCCTCTTAAAGAGAAGTTTCCTCTAAAGTTTACATCCATATAAAAATCATAATCAGGATTCGCAACCAAAAAGGCATTGCCTATAAGTGAGCTACTCCCCACATTGTAGCCCAAGAGTCCCTTGTAGCCTCTATATTCGATAGTAAGTCGTGCTTTATCTTTGGAGAGGAGGTCGGTCATATAATCGGCGACTAAATTATCTTTTGTATCATTCTTTTCTTTACGAAAAAACTCTTTTTTGGTTGGATGCAGGGCATCATCAAGTTTGATATTAGCCTCTTCTTGATGGATAAGCTCTTTAGCTTTGGCTATTAATGCAAATTTTAATGCTCTATCTTGTGCAGGAAAGAGAGTACGATTTATCTCTCTTGCTCCCGAAATCATCCCCAAACAGACCTTTCCATACTCAAAAAACTTATCATCACTTACCCAAATATCAATAGCATTAATAGCATTTACTATCTGCAAAAAGCTATTTTGAGGGTCAAAGTTGTACTGTTTTTGGAGCCAATGGTAGGTAATGAGTGTAGCACACTTGGTTGTATCAAGCATATACCATGCAAACCTTTGGGCTGTATTTGCACCTGTAGCGTGGTGGTCTAGGAGTTGAATCTTTGCACCAATTCTCATAATCTCTTTTTCTATCCAATTTGCCTCTTTGGTTGTAAGGTTGAGGTCTGTAATCAAAACTACATACTCATCTTTCTCACCATAGATAAATTTATCTTGACCAATTTTTTTGATAATCTCTTCTAACCTTGCTTTAACCTCAGGACCATAGTTGGCATTGTAGCACTCAATAGTATCAAAAAAGTCTGTTGTAAGGTATTGACAGCCATAGCCATCTAGGTCGATATGTGAGAGGTGGTAGATTCTTTGCATGTTATAAAATATCCTTCAATGTTAGGTTTATCAAAAAATTATCAATTTTATGTTGAAATCGACTTAAAAATGGTGAGATAGCACAAGTGCCTATAGAGCCATTAGGGCAAGAGGTGGTATATTGGGTACAATCAAAAACAGCAGGAGATTTCCCTTCTGCTGCGGTGATTATATTATATATATTAATCTCATCAAGCTCTTTGGAGAGAATAAACCCTCCATAAGCCCCTTTTTTAGATTCCAAAATATTTTCTCGTGCAAGTCCTTGGAGTATCTTAGCAAGAAAGCTTTTGGGAATATTTAACTCTTGAGCAAGTTGTTCGGCTCCTATAGGTTTGTCTGATTGTCGAATTTTATCAATAGAGAGGAGAGCATATTCACTAGCACGAGTTAATAACATAAAAAATCCTTTAATAATTAGGAGTATTTTACTCTTAATTAATTAAAATTGCAAGTTATTACTCCATTTTTAGGTTAGTTTGCTATTATTCTCATTCCAATTCCAGTTAAATGAAGATTTAACAGAAAATAAAATACCAATCAGGAGGTCACAATGGCTTTGGATAAGGCGAAAAAAGAAGAAATCGTAGCAAAATATGGTAGAGGTGAGAATGATACAGGTTCTACAGAAGTACAGGTAGCACTTTTAACAGAGAGAATTAGCTATCTTACAGAACACCTCAAAACTAACAAAAAAGATCACTCATCAAGATTAGGTCTACTTAAATTAGTTGGTCAAAGAAGAAGATTAATGAGATACCTCAAAAATACAGACCTTACAAGATTTAATACTATCAAAACAGCATTAGGTATTAGAAACTAACTTTTTGCTTCCACCTCTCAATTAAGGGTAGTTTTTTGCTATCCTTAACGCTTTAGTGACACTTTTAAGATAAAATTATATAATTTTTAATTTAAGGAGTTGTTATTAAAGCTAAAACAGTTATTCTTATCTCACTTATCTATATCTTTATTAATGGAGTTGTCTACAAAGTCACCCAAAGCAATGCACAAGAGAGAATCAAACTGGTTTTAGACTCCACACTCAATACTCTACAAACACATTATGAAATTTTATTACAAACACAAAAAACTACAGCCTTAAATTTCTATCAAGCTACTCTTCAAACAGATAGATTTCTTGAAATTATGGAAGAGGCAAGGGGTGCTTCTTCTCAGCAACAAATGCTTCTTAGAAAAGAGCTTCATAAAATATTATCCAGCAAATACAGTCGAGCCAAACTCAAAGGAGTCTTACAGTATCACTTTGTATTCCCTGATAATAGAGTTTTTTTACGGATGCATAAACCGACTCAATTTGGTGATGATTTAACGAATGTACGAGATGATTTTAGGTTTGTAAATAAACACAAAACACCCATTCGAGTCTTTACCCAAGGCAGAACAGCACATGGATTTAGAAATACATTTCCTATCTTTTCCAAGAGTGGCAAACACATAGGTGCTATGGAAATTTCATTTGCTAGTAATAATTTTCAGTGGTTTTTAAATCATATAAGCCATATTCATACCCACTTTTTGGTTGATAAACATATTTTTGATGTTAAGGCTTGGAAACGAGATGATTTGATTTTGCAATACTCCCAAAGTGCTGAAAACTCCAACTATATGCTCTCTTTGGGGATGATACATAGTAAGCAAAAGTGTATTTATCAAAATATTAGTAAATTTGCAGAGATTAGAGAAGAGTTAGATAGCAAAATGAAAATAGGAGATAAATTTGCTCTTTATATTCAAGATAAGGGGCATGTGGAGGTTTTATCTTTTTTACCTATTAGAAACCTCAAAGAGAAGACTATTGCGTGGTTGGTTTCGTATGATGAGAGTGAGTTTATAGAGCTTACATTAAAAAACATTTTTATTATGCGTATAGTAGTACTTCTCTTTACAACTATTTTAGTCTACTTTATTGCTTTGCAACTTCGTTCTAAAGAGCTAATAGATGCACTGCTCAAAAAGACCAAAGAGAAAGCATACATAGATACACTTACCAAAATATATAATAGAAATAAGTTTGATGAGGTCTTTGATGAAGAGATATCTCGTCTAAAGCGATACAAATATAGTCTCTCTATGGCTATTATTGATGTTGATAAGTTTAAAGATTTAAATGATACTTATGGGCATCTTATGGGAGATGAAATATTGACAACTTTGGCACAAACTCTCAATAAAAATATACGAACTACAGATATCCTAGCACGATGGGGTGGAGAGGAGTTTGTGATTCTCTTTACTCATACTACGCTACATGATGCCAAAATAGTCTGCTCTAATCTCAAAGATAGAGTCCAAAGTATAGAACACCCTATTGCAGGAAATATTACTATTAGCTTGGGAATTACTGAGTATAAAGAGGGTGATAGTATAGATAGTATCTTCAAAAGATGTGATAGAGCCCTCTATCAAGCAAAAATAAATGGTAGAAATAGAATAGAGTGCTTAGTTTAATTTCAACGAGGTACAATTTGCAAATAATCCAAAATAAGAGAGAAATTATGAGTGAATTAGAAAATTTATGTGATATGATTATTTTTGGTGGGCATGGGGATTTGGCTTTTAGAAAATTAATGCCAGCTCTCTATCATCTTAATAATGATGGATACTTAAACCACCAGAGTCGTATTATTACCGTTACTAGACGAGATATGAGTAGAGATGAGCATATAGAGCTTATTAAAACAAAACTTTTAGAATTTCTGCCAGAAGAGTTTTATGATGAAGAGAAGATAAAGATTTTTATCAAACAACTCTTTGTTGTCAAAGTAGACCTCTCTAATGATGAGAGCTATGGAGAGCTTCAAGAGATGTTAGCTCAGCACCCCGAGCGAGATAGAATCAACTACCTCTCTACATCACCAAGCTTTTTTGGTGACATCTGTAGAGCATTGAGCAAATGGGAGCTAGTAACAGAGCAGAGCAGAGTTGTACTAGAGAAGCCTATAGGACGAGATTTAATCTCTTCAAGAGCTATTAATGTAGAGGTTCTTAAATACTTCCAAGAGTCACAAATCTACCGTATCGACCACTATTTAGGCAAAGATACAGTACAAAATATTATGGCTCTTCGCTTCTCTAATCGCTTCTTTATGCCACTGTGGAATGCTGATAATATTGACCATGTACAGATAACAGTCGCAGAGAGTGTGGGAGTAGAGGGGCGATGGGGGTACTATGATGATTATGGTGCGATGCGTGATATGATTCAAAATCACCTTATGCAACTTCTTTGTCTTGTAGCTATGGAGCCACCATGTTCGCTTGACGCTGATAGTGTGAGGGATGAAAAGGTCAAAGTCCTCCGTTCCTTGCGTCAGATGAGTGCTACAGATATAGAACAAAAAACTGTTCGAGCCCAATATGCCAAGGGTTCAAGCAACGGCGTAGCAGTCCTTGGATACAAAGAGGGTGAGGGGATGGCAAATAGTGATACAGGAACTTATGCTGCTATTCGTGTGGATATAGATAACTGGAGATGGAATGGTGTGCCGTTTTATATCCGTAGTGGAAAGAGAATGCGAGAGAGAAACTCAGAGATAGTTATCAGATTCAAATCAATCCCACACTCTATCTTTGCCAATAAAGGCAGATGTATCACCCAAAACTCTTTGGTTATATCTCTGCAACCAAATGAGAGTATTAAGCTTAAACTTATGAATAAAATCCCAGGACTTTCAGAGCAGATGCGACTCCAAGAGGTGGATTTGGAACTTAACACTATAGAAGATGGCGTACGCAAACCTGAAGCCTATGAGCGATTGATGCTTGATGTTATCCGTTCTAATCCTACTCTCTTTATGCGTCTTGATGAGGTTGAGGCTGCGTGGACTTGGGCAGATGCTATCTTGGAGGGGTGGTCAGAAAATATTGTGCCGATGAAGAGCTACAGTGCAGGAAGTGATGGACCAAGTGCTGCTATAGCCCTTATAGAACGAGATGGAAGAAGTTGGCATGATGAGCTATAGCACTAGCAACCTACACGAATTTGGAAACAGCCAAGCATTGGTAGAGAACCTAAGCCAAAAGATAGCCAAGCAACTGCAACAAGCTATTGACAAACAAGGGAAAGCTTCTCTTATAGTCTCAGGTGGAAGTACTCCCAAACCACTTTTTGAAAAGCTTAGCACTATAGATATAGAGTGGAGTGCTGTTACTGTGGGTCTGTGTGATGAACGGTGGGTTGATGCGAACCATAAAGATAGCAACGAGAAGTTAGTACGAGAGTATCTCCTCCAAGCTAGAGCTAGTGGAGCAAAGTTCTCTTCTATGTATAGAGAGGGTGTAGAGGCAGTAGAGGCTATAGAACTCTGTGAAGAGAGAATTACTCAAGAGCTACTTCCTCTTAGTGTAGTGATACTTGGTATGGGTACAGATGCACACACAGCTTCACTCTTCCCACACAATCCCAAATTAGCAGAGGGGTTATCACTAGAGAGTGGTCGCCTCTGTGTCTCTATGAAACCAGCCGATGCACCCCATCAACGGATGAGCTTGACTCTTCCTGCGATATTAGGAGCAGAGCATATCTACCTACACTTCGAGGGTGAGCAGAAGCGACGCGTCTATGAAGAGGCAGTGAGTGGAGAGGATGCGATGGCTATGCCTATCCGTTCTATCCTCAACCAAAAAAATATAGAGGTATATTGCAGATGAATGAAACTGTACAAAGAGTTACCAACCAGATAATAGCTCGTTCACAAAAGAGTAGAGCCATCTACCTAGAGCGAATCGCCCAAGCCAAAGGGCATGGAGTCAACAGAAAAAAGCTAGGGTGTAGCAACCTAGCCCATGCCATGGCACCTATGGATAGCCAAGAGAAGAGTGCACTCTCAGCGATGCAGAGTCCCAACATCGCCATAGTGACAGC
>Ga0193954_1001228_pt1 | contig 13372 bp, 12 predicted proteins | sample BB_5_MG_FD_140340 | JGI IMG/M metagenome (GOLD analysis project Ga0193954, IMG submission 140340) | Microbial mat bacterial communities from the Broadkill River, Lewes, Delaware, United States - BB_5_MG | ecosystem: Environmental > Aquatic > Freshwater > River > Microbial mats | place: USA...
AGAAATAAATGACTTAGAATTTTATTATGTAAAAGATAAGCCAATATATCGTAACTTTAACTTATCTTTAAAAAAGAGTGAAATAGTATCTATAATAGGTGCAAGTGGAAGTGGTAAGTCAACATTATTTGAATTAATTACAAATAATTTATCAGTAATAAATGGTGAGATAAAAGCTAAAAAAATAGCCTCTATTTATCAAGATCCTTATAGTTCGTTTCATCCATCATATAATATAATTGAACAAATTGATGATGTTGTTGATGCTTATGAAAAAACAGAACTAGAAGAATTGCTAAATAGTCTAAACTTACAAGCTGATTTATTGTATAAAAAACCACATCAATTAAGTGGTGGTCAACTTCAAAGGTGCAGTATATTAAGGGCAGTTCTAATGAAACCTGACTTATTACTTGCCGATGAACCAACAAGTGCTTTAGATAATGTAATAGCACTTGAAACAATGCAAATGTTAATTGGATTTTTAGATAGTTTTGGTATCCTTTTAATTACACATGATAGTCACTTAGCCAAATGGTGTAGTGATACTATAATAAACATAGAAAATATATAGGATAAGTATGGACAAAAAAGCATTAGTTTTATTGAATATGGGAGCTGCTAGAAGTAAAGATGAATTGGAAGTATTTTTAACAAACATGTTTAATGATGAAAATATATTGACATTGAAAAATGACACTATTCGTTCTATGCTTGCATCTTTGATTGTAACTATGCGGTTAAATAAGGCTTGGGAAAACTATAAAGAGATAGGTGGTGCTTCCCCTTTGCATGAATTAACTGATAAGCTTGTCGAAAAACTTCAAGAATCACTTCCTGAATACTTTGTGACTACAGCAATGAGATATACCTCTCCTTTTTCTCAAACAGCAATAGCAAGGATAAAAGAAAAAGGGATTAAAGATATAGTTTTATTTCCTCTTTATCCTCAATACTCTACAACAACTACAAAGTCTAGTCTTGATGATTTTATGTTAAAAATAAAAGATAGCGGTATAGATGAAGAAGAATTAAATATATCGGTATTGGACCCTTTTTATAAGGATTCTACTTACAATAAAGCTATATGTGACGAAATTGTAAGAACACAGTCTAAATACAATGACTTTCATCTTATTTTTTCAGCACATGGTTTACCTCAAAAGATTGTAAATTCAGGTGACCCTTATCAGTCAGAAATTGAAGAACATGTTGAAATACTAAAAGATAAATTGTCTCATTATGCTACAAGTATAAAATCTATAAATTTAGCATATCAATCAAAAGTTGGACCAATGAAATGGTTAACACCAAGTTTAGAAGATATGTTGAAAAACTTTAAAGGCAAAAAAGTGATTATCTATCCTATATCATTTATTATAGATAATAGTGAAACTGTATTTGAACTTGATATCGAATACCGTGAAATTGCTAAAAAAATAGGTGTAAAAGAATATAAAGTATGTAAGTGTGTCAATGATTCGAGCACATTTGTAGATGCTGTTAAAGGGTTTGATTCTCTTTAATTTAAATCTAACTTATTAAAGGGAAAATATGAAAACTTCACAATCAATAATTGGTTTATTGTTATTACTATTATCAACAGTTCTATTTGGAAAAAGTGAGGCAATATTAAAGTTAGATACTCAAGGACATACAAGTCTAGTCAAAGACTTGATTGTTACAAAAAATGGTAATATCATTACTGCATCAGATGATAAAACAATAAGAGTCTGGGATAAATCGGGAAAACAAAAAAGAAAGATATTGGGAGAATTGCAAAGTAATAGTGGTGAGATACTTGCGATTGCTTTAAGTAATGATGAAAAATATCTTGCAGTAGGAGGAGCTCTTTCTACAGATGAAGTAATCGGAAGTTCGATTAGACTTTACAATTATGAAACAGGAAAACTACTCAAACTTTTAAAATCTCATACAAATTCAGTTTTAGATTTAGCTTTTAGTAAAGATGACAAGTATTTGATATCTGGTTCTGGTGATAAAACTGTAAAAATCTGGAATGTTCAAAGTGATTTTACATTAAAAGATACATTAGCTTTTCATACAAATTATGTATATGCTGTGCAAATTATCAAAAAACAAAATGATTATTATTCAGTATCAGCAGGGCACGATAATAAAATAATACTCTATAATATTGATAAATCAAAAATTATAAAAACTGTAAATAGTAAATACAATCTAAATTCTTTAGCTACAACACCTTCTAATGACACTGGTAATATTGCTGTTTGTGGAGAATCTAATGAGATTGTAATATTTAATTATGAATTAGAACAAATAAAGCAAATCTCATTGAGTACAAATCCTTGGGGATTATCTTATTCTTCTAATGGTAAGTACTTGTTATCTGGGACTTCATCTTTACCTCATAAAGTAAATATATATAATGTAAAAGATGATTATAGTAAAAAAATAGAATTTTTAAAACATAACAACTTAGTAATGAGTGTTGGGTTTTTAGACAATAAAACAGCTATAAGTATTGGTGGTAACAATAAAGAGATTTATATTTGGGATATCAATAGTGCCAAAGTAGTAAAAAAAATACAAGGTGTGGGTGCTGTAGTATGGTCTGTAGGGATAAAAGAAAATAAAATCTCGTGGGGAAATATTGATCCTTGTCCTACTTGTCCCTCTTTGGGAAATAAGAAAGGGGTACTGGAAAAATCAATAAATTTAAGTGATTTTAAAATAACAAAAGATACAGCTGATTTTAAAAGAATCTCTACACTTAATGGTAAGTACTCTTTAATACATGCAAAAGGTGGAGACTATGGTCTTGATGATGCTGTATTGAAAATTAAAAAAAATGGAATAACAAGAAAGCAGATTATCAAAAATGCACAAACAGGACTTCGTCACAATACTTATGGTTGGTATAAAAATTATATCATAAGTGGAGGAACTCATGGACGACTAAAAGTTTATAATAAACTTGGACTTGAAGTTGCATCTTTAGTTGGTCATTCTGGAGAAATTTGGGCATTGGGTGTGTATAAGGATAGATTAGTAAGTGGAAGTGATGACCAAACTATACTATTATGGGATTTATCAAGTTTAGATACAATGAAACGTGAATTTGTTACTCATGAGTGGTTTGATAAATCATGGAAAGATTGGATTAAACAGAGTTTTAAAGACTTAGATATCACAAAACAAAAGGATATCGAAAAACTTTATAAAAGATTAGTTCGTGCAAAAGACCCTGATGCATCAATGCTTCTAATTCCTCCTACAATATATCCAATATTAAATATTTTTACTACTGAAGATGACAACTATGTAGCATGGAGTACTGAAGGATTCTTTGATGCATCAAAAGATGCTGGTAAATATATAGGTTATCATATAAATCAAGGTGATGAAAAAGAAGCTGAATATGTTACTGTTGATTCTTTATACAATACATTTTATAGGCCAGATTTAATTCAACAGCGTTTAAATGGAAAAGATTTAAGAAAATATTCTAAAAATATCAATATTGATAAGCTTTTAAATGACGGATTAGCCCCAGAAGTACAAATATTAACAAAAACTTTAAAAACAAATACCTCTGATTTGGATTTAAAAATGCAGGTATGTCAAAAAGGTCAAGGTGGTTTTGACAATCTTTCCCTCCTTATTAATGGTATATCTGTATCCGTTGTGGGTACAAGTAGAGCATTGAAATTGAAGAAAAAATCAAAAAGAAAAGATTGTTTTATCTATAATCAAACTATATCTCTTGCTCAAGGAACAAATAATATTGGATTTAAAGCGACAAATAAAGCAGGAAATATTGAATCCAAAATAGATACAGTAGAGATTTTTTATGATAATTTAGGATTAAAACATAACATACAAATGGAACTAAAAGATACATTAGTAGATGATACTACCAATAATCTTCATATCCTAGCAATTGGAGTAAATGAATATAAAGAAGATAGTTTAAAGTTAAAATACTCTATTAATGATGCAGCTGAAATATTAAAAACTATTCAAACTGTATCAAAACCTTTATTTAAAAATGTATATACGTATAAATTGTTTGATGACAAAGTTACGAAGAAAACTATCAAAGAAGTATTTGAAAATATAAACTCAACAAGAGAAGATGTCTTTTTACTTTATATTGCTGGACATGGAATTACAGATAAGTATAATGGAAACTATTATTATATTCCATATAATTTTTTATTAAACAATAATATTAATGCTGTTCAAGAACAAGGAATAGGGCAAAAAGATTTAATGTTGGGATTGTCTAAAATAACAGCATTAAAGTCTTTGGTTCTTTTAGATACATGTAATAGTGGTTCTTTTGTAGAAGCAAATATACAAAAAACTACAACCAATCGATTATCTCGTGCAACAGGAAGAGCAACATTAAGTGCAAGTAGTAGTACTCAAGTTGCATATGAAGGATATAAAGGACATGGTGTATTTACATATACTTTAATCGAAGCATTAAAAGGAAAGGGATATAAAAATAATAATAAAATTACAATTAATGAATTGTCTTCTTATGTAAAAGATATCTTACCAAATAGAACAAGTAAAAAATGGGGATATAAACAATTACCTCAAAGTAGTATGTATGGGATTGATTTTAATATTGGAAAAAAAGAATAGAATAAAAAAGAGGACTAAATAAATTTAGTCCTCTTTTTGTTATTTAAGAGTTTAAGTGGAAAATTTAAGTCTTATTATTTAGCAACAATTCTAATTGTTCTTGGTCTTGGACAGTTACCAATTACTCTACAATCATTTGTTTGGTAATAAGTTTTTGCAGATGCTACAACTCTACCTGTTCTGTTATCCATGATTCTAGCATTGATTAAAACTTTTTTATCTATTGATGTAAATGTACCAACCAATACATAACTATTGTCAATTTTTTTATTGATTTTTCTTACATCTCTTGTGATGAAAAATTCACCTGTAGGATTAACTGTTAACGAGTGTTGACCTCTGAAGTCTGCAACATTAAATCCTCTAATAAATAGTTCATTAAAGAAAGTCTCACCAAGTGTTCTACCAAATGATGTTGTTCTCGAAAGTCTATGTAAATCAACAAATGAAGTAACAGCAATGTTTCCGATATCTTCTTTTGCAATTCTACTAGTTGCAAGTAAGCTATCTGCAAGCTCAACTATCTTATCATCAATTTCACCATTTGAACCAACTGGAGCAATATATGCATCATCATTATATGCACCATTTATTTCCATTGTGTTTTCACCTTGAGCAAAACTAACAGTCGCACAAAATACTACTGAAGCAAGTAGTCCCGTTTTTATCATTTTTCCTAACATGTCAATCTCCTTGATTAATTTTATATTCGAAGTATATCTGCACATTTCTTAATATTAGTTTAAAGTAAATATAAAAGTTAGTTTAATTAAAAATATTAATGAAAAAATTAACATATAATTAACATTTCAGATTGATTTAAATCAAGATTAGATAAACTTTCACCAATAAGTGGCGTTTTCGTGGCTTTATTTTAAACTTTAGGAGGAGATTGATGCAGGACAATGCACAACCAATAGAGTATGATTACTCTATAGCAAAAGCTTTTACTTTTGCAACAATTCTGTTTGGTATCATTGGTATGCTTGTGGGTGTTATTTTAGCATTTCAACTAGCTTTCCCATCACTTAGCAATTTAGCAGGTGAATATGGTACTTTCAGTAGATTAAGACCGTTACACACAAATGGTGTAGCTTTTGGTTTTACTCTAAGTGGTATCTTTGCTACATGGTATTATGTAGCTCAAAGGGTTTTAAAGGTTTCTTTAAAAGAATCACCATTTTTAATGGGTGTTGCGAAATTACACTTCGCATTATACTTTATAACAATTCTTTTAGCAGTTGTAACTTTACTTTCAGGTATTACAACATCAAAAGAGTATGCTGAGTTAGAATGGCCACTAGATATACTAGTAGTAGTATGGTGGGTATTATGGGGTGTTTCTATTTTTGGACTTATTGGTATCAGAAGAGAAAGAACACTATATGTTTCAATTTGGTATTATATAGCTGCATTTTTAGCTATTGCAATGTTATATTTGTTTAACAATATGGAAGTTCCTACAATGTTATTTGCTAACGGAGCGCCAAGTTCTTTTATGCATTCTATATCTATGTATGCTGGAACAAATGATGCACTAGTTGAATGGTGGTATGGACACAATGCTGTTGCATTTGTATTTACTACACCAATTATTGCGATGATTTATTATTTCTTACCAAAAGAATCTGGACAAAATGTATTTTCATATAAGTTATCTATTTTAGCTTTCTGGGGATTAATGTTTGTATATTTATGGGCTGGTGGACATCACTTAGTTTATTCTACAGTTCCTGACTGGATGCAAACTATGGGTTCTGTTATGTCAGTTGTACTTATTTTACCATCATGGGGATCGGCTATTAATATGCTTCTTACTATGAAAGGTGAGTGGGGACAGTTACAAACAAATCCATTAATTAAATTTTTAGTTATGGCTTCAACTTTCTATATGTTATCTACTATTGAAGGTCCAATTCAAGCTATCAAATCAGTTAATGCTATTGCTCACTTTACAGACTGGATTCCAGGTCACGTTCACGATGGTGTTCTTGGTTGGGTTGTATTTATGGTTATGGCAGCATTATTTCATATGGCACCAAGAATGTATGGTCGAGAGATCTACTCTAAGTCATTAATGGAAACACAATTCTGGTTACAAACAACTGCTATTGTATTATACTTTACATCTATGTGGATTGCAGGTATTACTCAAGGTATGATGTGGAGAGCTTATGACGAATATGGTTCATTAGTTTATTCATTTATTGATACAGTTAATATATTACAACCTTATTATGTAATTAGAGCTGTTGGTGGTTTAATGTATCTTGTTGGTTTCTTTATGTTTGCTTACAATATGTATAAAACAGCAACTTGTGGTAGAATTCTTGATAAAGAACCTACAAACGCATCGCCTATGGGCGCTTAAGAAGGGGAGGAAAAAATTATGTTTCATTGGTTAGAACAAAGACCGTTTTTCTTCGCTGTTGGTGTATTTTTAACGATTGCTTTTGCAGGGATAATTGAAGTTATTCCAGATTTTGCTAAAGCCTCTCAACCTTTAGTTGGTACAAAACCTTACAGTGTATTAGAATTAGCTGGAAGACAAGTATATATCAAAGATAGTTGTAATGCTTGTCATTCACAATTAATTAGACCATTTAAATCTGAAACAGATAGATATGGTATGTATTCATTATCTGGTGAGTACGCTTATGATAGACCATTTTTATGGGGATCAAAAAGAACTGGTCCAGATTTAATGAGAGTTGGTAACTATAGAACTACTGATTGGCACGAAAACCATATGATGGCTCCTGCTGACGTTGTTCCTGGTACAGTTATGCCAGCATATCCTCATATGTTTACAAATAAAGCTGATATTGCTACTGCATATGCAAATGCTAATACTCAAAAACAAGTATTCGCAGTACCATATGATCAAGCAAATATGCCTACATTAGGTTCTTGGCCAGAAGCACAAAAAAGTGCTTTAGAAGAAGCTAAACTTATTGTTGCTGATATGAAAAATCAAGCTGTAAAAGATGCTGTGGCAAATGGTGAGATTCCTGAAATTGTTGCTATGATTGCATATTTAAATTCTCTAAAATAAAAAAGGTTTAAAATGGAATACGAATCATTAATGACAATTCAAGGATACGCAAAATTCGCAATGTTGACATTTGTGTTTATCGTATTTTATAGTTACGCATACTCTATGTACAAAAGGGATAAAAAAGGTGAGAGGGATTATGAGAAGTACTCTAACCTTGTCCTTGATGATAATATAGAGTCGAAACCTTTGGAAGATAGAGAAAATAAAGAAGAAATAAAAAAAGGAGAAAAATAGTATGAGATCTATGGTAATAGGTGGTATTATTCTAATCGTAGCATTGATGGCAGGAACTTACTTTATGGCGGGTGACTCTTTTCAGCTAGGTGAAGATTATATCAATGACCTTACAATGTTAGCTGGACTAGCTATTATAGGTATTACAGTATTTGTAGCATTAAAATATGTTAATCAAATTAAAAATGATACTGCTACAGGTGATTTAGCCGAAGAAAACTGGGACGGTATTGGTGAATACACAAATCCAATTCCATCAGGTTGGGGACTAATGTTTATAGGGACAATTGTTTGGATGTTTTGGTACTTTTTTATAGGGTATCCAACAAATCAATTTTCTCAAATTGGTCAATATAATGAAGAAACTTTAGAACATGAAGCAAAATTTGAATCAAAATGGGCGAACATTTCTGGTACAGATTTGGTAAACATGGGTGAGTCAGTATTTTTAGTACAATGTGCTCCATGTCATGGTGTAGATGCAGAAGGTATTGAAGGTAAAGCTCAAGATTTAACAAAAAGAATCTCTAAAGCTTCAGTTCTTGAAGTTCTTGCTAAAGGTGGAAACAACTTTAAAACTGATTTTGCAGGTGGTATGCCAGCTGGTTTAGTTAGTGGTGCTGATGCTGAGTCTGTTGCTTCATTTGTTGCAGGTGGTTTAAAAGGTAGCAATGAAGTATTTAATACTATGTGTGCTTCTTGTCACGGTGCTAATGGTGAAGGTATGGCTTATGTAGCTCCAAATATTAAATCATATAGTGATGATTTAATTGCAAGTGTACTTAAAGATGGTAAAAAATCTAGTATTGGTACAATGCCTGCATTTAAAGATGGTAGATTAACTGAGACACAAATTAAATCAGTTGCAAATTATCTTAGAAGTATAGGAGAGTAATATGGCTGGAAATACACAAATTGACCCAAAAACAGAAGGTGGTTTATTTAGCTTAATGCATGGTATTACAGGAATGTTAGTTGCAACAGTATTGTTATTGTCAATTCTTGCTGGATTAACTATTTTGGGTATTGGGGCGCAAGCAAATAATGCAACAAATTTTTATGATATAAACAGAGACTTAAATGGTATAAAATTTAATAGTCCTGAAAATCATAAACAATGGATCAACAAGTAAAGGATAAAAGATGGACAAAATTATAGGATGGCTATTAGTAGTTTCTGCAGTAGCGACAGTTTATTTATCATATCTAGATCCTACAAGAGTATTTGTTGGATAGTATTTGATAATCTAATTATCAAAAGAGGGGAGATGTTTTCATCTCCCTTTTTTTTGTAAAATTAAAATATAAGCTAAACTAGTTAATTTTAGTTTATATTTTGATTTATTATTAAGTATAAGTTTAGTAATATCGGCTAACTTTAGGCTATAAAAGGAAAATATTTGAAATTAAAAATAATACTACTATTTGTATTTATAGTAACAACATTAAATGCAACACCTACAAAATTTATAATAAATCATGATGGTTTATTAGATCAAAGAGCTCAAACAAAAATTAATCAAATAGGTATTGAGGTACAAAATAAACTTCAGTCAAATCTTTATGTATATATTATTGAAAATAATGGAATAGATATGAAGACAGCAAGAGAAGAAAGAATCAATAAAATAAGAGAATTTGATAAGAAAATTTTAAAAGACTTACGAGGTTCTTATGCTGTTTTAATATTATCAATTGATCAAATGTATGCAAATATCTTATCATCTGAGGATTTAAAAGATAAAATTGACAAGCGAGATATTTTAGATGGTTATGTTATACCTTTGCTTGCTTCAAAAGACAAAAATACACTATTTGCAAAAACAAGTGCAGCGACTTTAAATGGTTATGCTCAGATTGCTGATAGTTTAGCGGAACAAAATGATATTAAACTAGAATCTAGTATAGGTAGTGAGGGTAAAACTGCAAGTACTATATGGAGAGTATTTATGTACTCTTTAGTTCTAATTGGAATTGTTTCATATGTATTTATAATATTAAGAGAAAAGAAGATTATTAAAAATGGCTAATACTGAAAAAAAACCAATGAGTAAAGTTTTAATATATACATTATTTATATTAAAATTCATATTAGGTTTGGGTTTAATTTATTGGACTGTTTATATGACACTACAGTCAGATGTAGGGCAAGATGATGATAAAGCGTTTTTAAGTACTTATCATGAAGTTGATGATAACTTTAACAATATAATAATTGAAAATAGTAAGTTTGAACAAAAATACAATGTAAAATTTATTTTTAATGAAGAAACTATTATTGGACTTTCTCACAATGATATATTTTTGTCTCAACGATCAATTAAATCAAGAAAAACTAGAAAAAATATGATTAATGTTGGTAACAATAAGTTTAGTATTTATGTTCAAGATAAAGATGGGAATATCATAACTAATAAAAAAATTGAAATACTTGTAACAAAAAATACAAATCACTTAGAAGATGTAGAATTAAAATTTAACAATGAAGATACAAAAGAGTTTCAAGTAAAAAGTAAAGGTTACTGGAATATTACAGGTGTAATCGAAGTCGATGGAAAAAGAGGTAGATTCTATATCAAAACAAATGCTTCAGATAAATCAAAATAATTCTCTTGTAGTTCTCCCAACTTCAAGAGCCATAAGAGAACATATAAGTTCATTAAAAAATACAAATCAATTACTACAAAAATATATAACAATAGGAGACCTTTTTCAAAGGTCTGTAATTGATAATCAAAACAGAAAACAAATCGATAAAAATCTTAAAATTTTATATTTAAAAGAAGCGATACAAAATTGTAATATTGAACAGCTTGGATTTTCAAGAGATTTTAGTACTTTTTTAAAACAAAGTGAATATATATTTCGATTCTTTTTAGAAACGGCAAATGAATACGTAGAGTTTGAAAAGTTACTTGAGTTTGATACATATATCCTTTATAGTGATCACATAGAGATACTTAAAGAGATACACAAAAACTATTTAGATATTTTGGATCAAAATAATTATACTGATAATATATTGATGCCTAGTTCTTATAAAATAAATGAAGAGTATCTTTTACAGTTTGATGCAATCACTATATATCTTGAGGGATATTTGAGTTCTTATGAGTTTAATATCGTAAGTGATGTATCAAAACTTATTAATACAAATATAATCATAACTATCAATGAATTTAATCAAAAAAATATCAAACTTTTTGAAACTATAGAAGATGAGTTAGATGTTAATTTTAAATACGAAATAGATTTAACAAATAATATTGTTGTAAGTAGTACAGAGTTGATGCAAGATAAAAAAGATATAGTGATATCTCCTATATCTTCCCAACTTGAGCAAATAGCTTTTATAAAGTATCAAATAACGCAGATGAATCAAAAAGGTATAGATGCTAGTCGTATAGCAGTAATCGTGCCAAATGAGCAAATATCGTCATCTTTAGAGCTATTTGATGATGAACATTATTTTAACTTTGCTATGGGTAGAGGGATACGTAATCATAAAATCATTCAAGTACTAAAACTTATCAATAAAATTCTTGTAGATAAAGAACCAAAAGATGATGAGTCATTTAAATTTTTGGGCATTCTTAAAGAAGATTTTGAATCAAAGTTTGCTAACAACTGGAATAAAACTTGTACCAAAGAGATATTTGATGATATTGTAAATTATCTATTTTTATTTGAAGAAGATGAGGAGGTACTTGAAAAACTTGAAGAGTCAAGACTTACTTTAGAAGTACTACTTTTTACAAATATAAGTTCTAGTGAAACTATTAAAGTCAAAGAGTTTTTAAAACTTTTGATAAATCAAATCTCAACTATAACAATCGATGATGTAAATGGTGGGAAAATAACTGTTTTAGGTATTCTTGAAACTCGAGCAATAGAGTTTGATGGTATTATAGTAGTTGATTTTAATGATGATAAAATACCAAAAGTAAGTGTCAAAGATAAGTTTATATCTACAAATATCAAGCAACTTGCTTCTTTACCGACTTCTGCTGATAGAGAAAATTTACAAAGATATTATTATAAAAAGATATTTGATGGGGCATCCCAAACTGCTATTTGTTATATCGATGATGAATCGTCTGTGATGAGTAGATTTATTGTACAGCTATTTCCTAACTATAAAGAGTATTTAGTTAAAAAAGATTACAAGTCTATTTTATACAATCAAAGTAATTTTACTCACTATCACAATGAAATTATTTTGGATATTGACCTATCTAAAGAGCAATGGTCTGCAACTTCATTTAAATCATATTTACAATGTAAAAGAAAGTATTATTATAATTATATAGCAAAAATTAAAGAGCATACAATTAGTATAAAACCGCAGTCCTTTGAAGTAGGAAGTATCATACACGATGCATTGGAGGCTGCTGTAAAAAATAATAACTTGACCAAAGAGTTTGTAAATAACTTTTTTACAACATTTCAAAAAAATAATCCTTATTTAGTTTTAGAGTTGGAACTTTGGAAAAAGAAACTTGAGAAGTTTTATGAGTTTGAAACTACAAGAATAAACAATGGTATATTTATCCATGAGGTAGAAAAACCATTTAATCTACAATACAATGGTATAACAATAAAAGGAAAAATAGATAGAATTGATAAATATCCAGATAATACTTACGAGATATTGGACTATAAAACGTCATCGAGTTTAAAAATTGATACAATTAAAAACTATGAAGAATCAACAGATTTTCAACTTGAATTTTACTATTTATCTCAAAGAGATAAGATGATAAAAAATGTTGCTTATTATACTTTGAGTGATTGTAGCATAAAAGGTGAAGTTGTTTTAAAAGAGAAGTTAGAGTTATTGGATATTCATTTTAAAGCTCTACATACTTCAACAGTTAATTTTAAACTCACTGAAAACTTATCTAATTGCCAGTTTTGTGCTTATAAGACTATTTGTCAAAGGGATTGATTATCAAAAATATATTTAAATCAAAAAAAGTATTACTATACGTGATGGCAGTATCTATGATGTTTTCATTTTCTGCATGGATGAGTTTATTGAATAATTTTGTAATAGAAGTTGCTTCATTTGACGGTAGCCAAATAGGAATGCTTCAGAGTCTAAGAGAGATTCCTGGATTTTTAGCCTTTACTGTTGTCCTTGCAACTATCATTATAGCCCAACAAAGACTAGCATATATATCTATAATATTATTGGGAATCGGAACTGCTTTGACGGGAGTTTTTCCAAGTGTTTTTGGCTTGTACATTACTACTATAGTTATGTCTACAGGGTTTCATTATTTAGAAACACTTAATCAGTCTTTATCTTTACAATGGTTAAATAAAAAAGAAGCTCCCGTTGTCCTTGGTCAAATTACAGCAGCTAAATCATTTACAGGTTTGATAGTATTTGCTTTAATCTATGTGATGATGAAGTTTTATAGTGTTGAGTATAAAGAG
>Ga0193954_1001236_pt1 | contig 13330 bp, 10 predicted proteins | sample BB_5_MG_FD_140340 | JGI IMG/M metagenome (GOLD analysis project Ga0193954, IMG submission 140340) | Microbial mat bacterial communities from the Broadkill River, Lewes, Delaware, United States - BB_5_MG | ecosystem: Environmental > Aquatic > Freshwater > River > Microbial mats | place: USA...
CATTAAATAAAACTATTACAAACTTATCGAACTTAGTTCTTGGGGTATCGCCAAGTGGTAAGGCAACGGCTTTTGGTGCCGTCATTCGAAGGTTCGAATCCTTCTACCCCATCCACTTTCAAAAAAATCAAAACTTACATTTCATTTTAAAATAAAAAAAATAATATTTTTTCTTAACCTATATCAAAATAGAAGATTAATATGTTAGAATAATAAATTTAATAAAAGGTTTATTATGTCATTTGATATCTCTTCTTTAGTTCATAGCGATACAGCTCTTCTTAAACTTTTAACAAACAATCTTCCAGATATGTTATGGATTAAAGATTTAGAAGGAAAATATATTTATGCAAATAAAGCTACTTGTGATGGTTTACTTATGGCAAAAAATATTGAAGAGCCAATTGGAAAAGACGATGTTTTTTTTGCACTAAGAGAAAGAAAAGCACATAAAAATAAACCTGATTGGCATACATTTGGTGAATTATGTTTAAATAGTGATATAGTAGTTATAGAAAATAATCGTTCAATGAAATTTGAAGAATATGGAAATGTAAAAGGTAAATTATTATATTTAGAGGTAAATAAAGCACCTTTTTATGACAATGCTGGGAATATTATAGGTACTGTAGGTTCAGGAAGAGATATAACCGAATTAAAATTAACTCAAATTAAACTTAAGCAACAATATGAAACAATAAAAGAACAATCTAAAATGGTTTCAATGGGAGAAATGATAGCTAATATTGTTCATCAATGGAGACAACCATTATCTGTAATATCAACTGCTTCTTCAGGGATGTTAATACAAAAAGAGTATGATACCTTAACTGATGATTCTTTTAAAAAATCTTGTAGTACTATTAATGATAATGTACAATATCTTTCAAGTACTATTAATGATTTTAGAAATTATATAAAAGGTGATAGAAAGCCAAAAGAATTTAATTTAAAAAATAGTACAGAAACTTTTTTAAAACTTGTTGATGCTACAATTAAAGAAAATAATATAAAGATAATACTAAATTTAATAGAAGATATTAATTTAAAAGGTTATCCAAATGAACTTATCCAATGTTTTATAAATATATTTAATAATGCCAAAGATGTCTTACTAGAAAATAATAGAGAAGAAAATAGGTATATTTTTATATCTCATGAAACATTTAATAATACAATTATAATTAAATTTAAAGATAATGCAGGTGGAATACCTCAAAATATAATATCAAAGATATTTGAACCTTATTTTACTACTAAACATGCATCAGAAGGAACGGGACTTGGCCTTCATATGACTTATAACTTAATAACAGAAGGAATGCATGGTAATATTGAAGCTAATAACACTACTTATATATATGAAGATAAAGAACATGTAGGAGCAGAGTTTATTATTACTTTATTTAAGTAAAATATTAAATAAAACAAATTTTACTTGCATTTAATTATAAATAATGATACAATTTTACTACATAAAGAATATGGAGGTGTTAATGACGAAGGTTATACATTTTTAGTATTGTTCAAAGACTAATTAAAAATAATTTACTATAAAGTAAATGTTATAAATGAAAATATATTTATAAAATATTCAAAAAAAGGGAAAAGATTTCAAATCTTTTCCCTTTTTTTTATCTAAATTCTTATCTTATTCTTCTTTCAGAAAATTCTGCTTTCTCTTTTAATGGCCCTTAATTTATAAAAAAGATATCATAGTTAAAATATATTATTATTAGATTTTGCAACAGCTTATAATACCGAATTTATTACAAAAGAGTGGAGAGTTTTAGAAAATCACAAGAAACCAATAATTGCTGCAGTTGCTGGTTTTGCACTTGGTGGTGGATGTGAACTTTCTTTATTATGTGATATCACTATTTGTGATACAAGTGCAAAGTTTGGACAACCAGAAGTTAAAATAGGAACAATGCCAGGTATTGGTGGAACTCAAAGATTAACAAGAGCAGTAGGAAAATCAAAAGCTATGTTGATGTGCTTAACAGGTGAGATGATTAATACCCAAGAAGCTTTATCTTATGGTCTTGTTGCAAAAGTTAGTAATGAAGGTGAAGTAATAAACGATGCACTTGAAATTGCTTTAAAAATTGCTTCAATGAGTCAGCCTATTGTTAAACTTATAAAAGAATCTGTAAATAATGTTTATGAGTCTAGTTTGCAAGTGGGACTAGAAAATGAAAGAAAATCTTTTTATTCAACATTTTCTCTTGAAGATAAGAAAGAAGGTATGAATGCTTTTCTTGAAAAAAGAGAAGCTAAGTTTATTAATAAGTAGAGTTTGAACTAACTATAATATAGTATAATATAGTTAGTATATAAACATAGGGGAGTTATATAAAGAACAAGATAAAGAGTTTACAAAAGAAAAACTTTTTGTGGAAAATGAATATATTCAAATTGAAAAAAATATTATATATTCAAATGTAAATACTATATATAACTATATAAATAAAGAGATTCAAAGTTCAGAAAAAGATTTAAAACTTAAGATAAATATTGTGCATAAAATTGCTACAAATATGTATCTTAAAAATAAAGATACTCTTTCTAAAAATGAAATAATCAATCAAATAAAAAATGCAATAGAGATTCTACGATTTAATGAAGGAAGAAGTTACTTCTCTATTCATACTATGGAAGGAATAAATATCCTCCATCCTATAAACCCTAAATTTGAAGGCACAAGTGTTTTAAATAGAATAGATGCAAAAGGCAATTACTCTGTTCATCAAGCAATTGAAATTGCAAGAACAAAAGGTGAAGGCTTCATGTCCTGGTATTATTTTAAGCCAAATAATAAATCAAAAGAGTTTAAAAAAATTGGAATTGTAAAGAAATTTGAACCTTATGATTTGATTATAACAACAGCTGAGTGTGTAGATGATTATGAAAAGAATTTAAGAAAAAGAGTTTTAGATAATATTTCAAAAATTAAGTACAAAAATGAAGCTGCTATTTTTATTGTAGATGATAAAGGTAAAGTGATTTTACATGAGTTAAAAAGAGTTTTAAATCATAATATATTTAAAGAGACTAAGTTTAATCATGTTCATGAATTCTTTAAAAATATATTCTTAAAAAAAGATTCAAATAGTGACGGGTTCTTACTAATAAAACCTACGATTACTTTAGGAGAAGAAACTAAAGAAGAAAGTATAATTTATGCAAAAAAATTTGATAAATGGAATTGGGTACTAGCTACTAGTTTTAATTTATCAGATGCGAATAAAATTATAGAAAAAAGAAAAGTAATTTTAGAACAAAAATATGATAGTTATAAGAAAAATGTTTTTATGTATGGACTTGTTTTAACAGTACTTTTATTAATAATTTCATATTTTATTGCTAAATTAATTGAGAAAAAATTTCTAAAATATAAGAAAAATTTAGAAGAACAAATATCTGAAAATATTAATCAGAAAGAAAGACTATTAAAAGCACAAAAAATCGCTCATATGGGCGATTGGACATTAAATATAAAAACAGAAAAAGTTTTTTGGTCTGATGAATGTATTAACATATTTGGATTTGATAGAAAAGATGAAGATAAGTTTGGTAGAGAATATTTAAAACAAGTAATATTTAAAGAAGATATTGCTTATTTTGAAGAGTCACTTAATAAGTGTATCAAAACTGGAGTTGAACATAATAGTATATATAGAATAAGAAAAAATGATGGTGAAGTTAAATGGATAAATTGTAGAGGTGAACTTGATAATGAAAAATCTTTAATTGTAGGTAGTATTCAAGATATAACAGCTAATAAAAGATTAGAGTTAGAAAAGAAACAAAAAGAAAAATTGCTTTATCAAGAAAATAAAATGGCTGCAATGGGTGAAATGATAGGAAATATTGCTCATCAATGGAGACAGCCTTTATCTGTTATATCTACAGCTTCTACAGGAGCTAAACTACAAAAAGAGATGGGTAACTTATCTGATAAAGAGTTATATTCTGCATTAGTATCTATTAATGATTCCTCTCAATATCTTTCTCAAACTATTGATGATTTTAGAGAGTTTTTTAATCCAAATAATAATAAGGCAAAAGAGTTTAATATTTCTGATACTTTATCTAGAACATTTAAATTAATTAGTGATCAATATAAAGCAAAAAATATAGAAATCATAAGGAATATTGAAAATTATGAATTATTTTCAATTGAAAATGAACTTATCCAAGTTTTAATAAATATCTTAAACAATGCAAGAGATATTTTACTAAAACAAGAAAAAACAAGAAAGTTAATTTTTATTAATACTTATAAAAAAGAGGATATATCATATATAGAAATAATTGATAATGGTGATGGAATTAATGATGAGATTATAAATAGAATTTTTGAACCATATTTTACAACAAAACATCAAGCTCAAGGTACGGGAATAGGACTATATATGAGTGAAGAGATTGTCAAAAATCATTTAAATGGAAATCTTTTAGTAGAGAATACTTCATATATTTATGAAGAAGTAGAATACAAAGGTGCTAAGTTTATAATTGAGATTAGAAGTTAGATAAATTAATAATTTTTTAAATATGATATAATCATTATTATATTTACTTTATAAAAATAGAAAATTAAAGGATATTAAATGGCATGTAATAAATGTAATGAAAAGATTTTATTAGAAGCTAAAGCATCAAAAATATATATATTAAGTGAGTTTGATGAACTTATTGAGAAGTGCTTAGTTTTCTTTGCTAAATTAGGTAAAAAAGTTTTCTCAGACAAAGGCTTAATTACAATTGATTCAAAAAACACTAAAGCTTTTTTTTCCAAAAATATAAATATTCTTAATACAAGTTTTAATGATGCAGAAAGAAATAATATTAAAATCTTTATAGAGTATGAAAACGGTTCTAAATTTAATTATCAATCTATGCTTCTTGCTAAACCCTTACAAAGATTTATAAATATTATAGAAGATAAAGAGTTTTTTGATATTGTTAATAATGAAACTTTAACATCACATTTTCAGCCAATTATTAATATGCATGATAATAGTATTTATGCTTACGAAGCATTAGTTCGTGGCGTAAAAGAAGATGGAAAATTAATGTACCCAGATGTTTTATTTAAAAAATCGAAAGCAAATGATCTAGATTTTAAACTAGATAAACTTTGTAGAGAAACTGCACTTAAAACTGCAGCTATAAAGAAGGTAACTCAAAAGCTATTTATTAACTTTATACCAACTGCTATATATGACCCAGAATTTTGTTTATCTACAACAGAAAAATGGGCAAAACAATTAGACTTTGATCCAGCTCAAATCGTATTTGAAGTTGTAGAAACAGAATTAGTAAAAGACCAAGAACATCTAAAAAATATTTTAAAATATTACAGAAAACAAGGATATAAAATTGCACTTGATGATGTAGGGGAAGGTTATTCAAGTTTAAATATGCTTATAGAACTTCAACCAGATATTATTAAAATAGATAGAAATATAATTGATGGAATAGATAAAAATCAATTAAAACAATCTGTGTATAAAGCTTTATATAATATTGCTAAAGAACATAATATTGAAGTATTAGCAGAAGGTATTGAAACAGAAGATGAATTAAAAATGATTAAAAGTATTGGTGTAGACTATGCACAAGGATATTATTTTGCAAAACCATCTTCTGAGCCACTTAGAAAAATAGCAAGTCTTTAATTTATTCTAAGTTTTGAATATTTTAAAAGTCAATTGCTAATTTTATTCCAAGACCTGCTAAAATAGTACCTACAACTCTATCAATATATTTTTTAAATCTTAAATATATCTTTTGAGATTTATTAGTTGATAATAAAAAAACTACACAAGAATACCAAGCAAAATCTACAATAAATGCTAGTAAGCATAATAATACTTCACTATAAGCAGGAAGTTCTTGAGGTAATAAAGCTGCAAAAATACTTCCTATAATAATTGCTGTTTTAGGATTACTAATTTGTGTTAAAAACCCAAATCCTATTGCCTTAAAAAAACTTTTTGATTTCGTCTGTATTTTTACTTCTTCGGTACTTAAAGTTTCACTTGAGTGTTTCAATATTTTATATGCTAAATACAGTAAATATATTCCACCTAAAACTTTAAATAATCCATAAAAAAATGGAGCAGCTTGAAATAATGTATATAAACCAAAGATTGCTAAGAGAGTAAAAAATACTGCACCTAATGATAATCCAAGAGCAATTCCAATTCCTTCATTTATAGGTTTTGATACAGCTGTTTTAGCTACAAGAATAAAACTAGGTCCAGGACTTATTGTCCCAAATATAAATACAATTGCAATTGTTAGTAAAAAAGAGTATTCATGCATAAATTATTACCTTAAGATTTTTATTAGTTATTTGGTTATTTTATCATTATTTGTATTAAATGTGTCGGTTTTAAGGGACTATAATCTTTAAAGTTAGTTATAATATATTAATTTAACGCAAAAAGAAAAACAGTTTATAAAAAATAACCCTGTTTTAACTTTAGGAATAGGAAAAGGCTGGACTCCTTATATCATTGAAAATGATGATGGAACGATTACTGGTCATAATATTGATATTATAAATGAGATAAAAAAACAAAGTGGATTAGAAATCAAGTTTTATATTGATACTTGGACGAATGTTTTAGATGAAGTGAATAAAGAAAATATTGACGGCTTAGCTATGAGTATAGTAGATAAACAAAGAGCTGATAAATTTGATTTCTCACATGTTTATGGATCTATTCAAAAATTAATATTTACTAGAAAAAAAGAAAAAGATAAAAAGATTCTAACACTTAATGACCTTGAAGGTAAATCTATAGCTGTTTTAAGAAACAATCTTTTAGAGCTAAAAATAGCAAAAAAACTTAAAAATGTAAAAATAGTAATATTTGATACCTATATTGAATCGATCAAAGCAGTTAGTCTTGGAGAAATAGATGCTTTGATTTCAGAAGCTGCAATACTTCATGTTGCAAATGAAATGGGAATGCCATATCTAGAACCTACAATATTCCTAGAAAATAAACTTGATATGGTGTTTAGTATTAGTAAAAATATACCTGAAGCTACAAGTATTATAAATAAATCATTAGAAGCTATTGGAAAAGTAAAACTAAGAGATATACAATATAAGTGGTTTTTAGATAATCCAAATAAAGTTAAGACAAAACAAAGTTTAAATCTAGCAGAACTTAAGTATTTAAAAAACAAAAAAGTAATAAATGCATGTATAGATCCGAATTGGATGCCTTTTGAAGCTTTTGATAAAAATGGAATACATGTAGGTTTAAGCTCTGATTACTTTAATAAGTTTAGCAAAGAGTTATCAATTCCAATTAATATAATTAAAACTAAAACATGGAATGAAACTATTGAATTTAGTAAGTCAAGAAAATGTGATATTATCTCTTTAGCTATGCAAACAGATGAGAGAAAGAAATATTTAAACTTTAGTATTCCATATTTAACTACACCACTTGTTTTAGCTACAAAACCTGATAAAGAACATTTTGGATACATAGGTACTTTAAATTCAATTGGATATTTATTTCAAAGAGAATTTGCAGGTGAGCTTAAAATTGCAGGTAAGTTTGATGAAAAATGGAAATTAGGAATAGCAGTAAGAAATGATGATGAGGTTTTATTAGATATTTTTAATAAACTAATTTCTAATGTTGAAGAAAAAGAAAATACAAGAATTTTCAACAAATGGATAGCACTTAAGTATGACGAAAAAGTAGATTATAGTTTAATGCTAAAAATCATATTGTTTTCAGTTATAGTTATTGGTACTTTTATTTATTGGAACAGAAAACTTGTAACTGCTAGAAATAAATTAGAGTTAGCAAATAAAGAAAATGAAAAGTACTTAGAGATGATAAATAGCCACGTCTTAATATCAAGTACAAATATAGATGGAATAATTACTGATGCTAGTGATGCTTTGTGTACTTTAACAGGTTATAAAAAGTCTGAAATAATTGGGAAAAATCATAATGTTTTTAAACATAAAGATATGGATGATGCTGTCTTTAATAATATATGGAAAACAATTAAAAGTAAGAAAATATGGAAAGGGGAAATTAAAAGCTTAAAAAAAGAATAGAACTTTTATCTATTACTGATAAACTTACAGGTATTGCAAATAGAAATAAATTAGATGATTTTTTAAATAATGAAATAAAACGTGCAAAAAGGTATAACTCTTCTTTAGGCGTTGTTTTACTAGATATTGATAACTTCAAAAAAGTAAATGATACTTTTGGCCATTTAATTGGAGATAAAGTTTTAGTATCTATTGCTAATATTTTAAAAAATAATATCAGAGAAATTGATTTTTTAGGACGTTGGGGAGGAGAAGAATTTTTGATTATTTGTTCTCATACAAATAAAGAGGGGATTATAGCTCTTTGTGAAATTTTAAGAAAAAGAATAGAAAATTATGATTTTGAAAATTGTTCTAATCAATCAGTTAGTTTTGGCGCTAGTGCTTTTGTAAAAGAAGATACTATTGATACAATTATCTCAAGAGCAGATAATGCTTTATATAAGGCAAAAGATGAAGGGAAGAATAGGGTTAAATTTCTTTAACCCTTAATAAGTAAGTTTTAAATATTACCTTTTTTTAAAGTTATAATAAAAGAGGCACCTGTACACTTGATATTATTAAATTTATAAGTTTTATTTTTTACATGAATATGCCCATCCATATGATTTCTTATTATTTGGCTACTCATGTATAAACCTATACCGGTACCTTGAGATTTATCTTTTGTTGTAAAATACGGATCAAAAACTTTTTCTAAAATCTTTTCAGGTATTCCACCTGCATTATCTTTTATTTCTATTTCTACATTTTTTTCTATCTCTCTTGTTGAGATAAAAATATACTTTTCCTCTTGTATTATATCTTCAAAGGCATCGTTTGCATTATTAATTATATTTATTAATACTTGAACAAATTCATTTCTTATTCCCCAAATATATGTATTTTCATAGTCTTTTATAATAGTTATATTTCTATTATGAAGTTTAGAGCTAAATAGTTTTAATGAATAGTCAATAGTTTCACCGACATTAAAATTATCTTTTTTGTTATCATTTATTAAATAACTTCTAAAATCATCGATTGTAGTTGATAAAAATTGTGATGAGTGATTAATTGCATCTAAGGATTTTAGTTCTTCTTCATCTGATAAAATATTTAATTCTTTTTTTATTTTTATACCAGTTGAAGCTGTTGAGATTACAGATAAAGGCTGTCTCCATTGATGTGCAATATTCTCAATCATTTCACCTAATGAGGCCATTTTTGATTGTTGGAATAAGAGCCTTTGTTTTTCATTTATTTCTTGATCTTTATTTTTTTGTTCAGTAATATCACTAAATATACCTATATAATTTAGTACTTGTGAGTTTTCATCATATATTGTATTTATTGTTAGCCATTCTGTGTAAATTTCTCTTTTTTTATTTAAATTACTTATCTCACCTTCCCAAAAACCTTGTTCATTTATACTTTTCCACATTTGATCATAAAACTTTTTATCATTTAAACTTGATTTTAATATTCGAGTAGTTCTATTTTTTGTATCTTTTTTACTATACCCCGTAATTTGTTCAAAGGCCTTATTTACATCAATTATATTAGTATCTTTATCAGTAATGATAATACCATCTCTAGTATGATTAAATACAGTGTATGACTGTTCTAATCTTCTTTCTTTTCTCTTTTTCTCCGTTATATCTTCAGTTATTGCTATATAGTTAAATTCATCTTCAATATTATCAATAGTATATAAAGTAAAGTCAAAGATTGCTATTTCTTTATTTACATCAAGTGCTTTTATTTGAAAGTTAATTCTTTTTTTAATTCGATTACTTTCAAAAAACTTTTTTATCTTATTTTTTTCATTTATTTCCCAGCAATCTAAATCCCAGAAGTTGGTTCTTTTTACTTCTTTTAATTCTTTTTTACCTAAAAATTCTAAACCTAAATTATTGATATTTTCTATTTGACCACTTTTATTTATCATTACAGTCATTAAATGTGAATCTTGAAATAACAATTTAAATTTATTTTTTTCAAGTACTTCACGTTCTTTTCCTCTTTTAAAAAGAAGAATAAAAATTAGAACAACTATCATACAAATAAAAATAATTATAGTAGAAATAATAAAAAATTGATAACTTTTCTCATTCCAGTCTAAAAGACTTTTTTTATAATCTAACTTTATTCCTATGATAAATGGATAATCTTTTGTTAAAGAGTATGAAGTTATTATTTTATCATTATCTATATCATATACATCGCTTGCTTTATTAAATTGTAATGCTTTTTTTAAAATATAATTAGACTCTATTTTCCCTTCATGCATACTACTTTTATTTGTTGATATTAATAGCTTCTTATCAATTCTTAATAATTGTATATTTAGATTATTTTCCTTATCTGTATTTTTGAATTTATTAAAAAAGTAATTTGTATTTAAGTTAATCATTACTGAATATTTTTCACCATTTATAAATGCTTCTTTTATTATGGGGATATAACTATCATCAATATTTTTATTAGAAGATATATCATTTAATGTTGAATGTACATCTCTTCCTTTTTTAGTTGAAGATACTCTAATTATATTATTGTTAAATAGTGGTTTAGGAATAAAATTATAGTTTTTAATATTAAATCCAATATTTTTATTATTTGAACTATATAAAATTTTATTTTTATTTATAATATTAATAGATCTAATTTGAGGGAATTTATCTAGACTATGAAACAATGAATTGCTTATTGCTATTTGGTCATTTTTTAAATCTATAATTGAAGCAATATTTTCAATGAAAACTTCAATATTATTAATATTAATATTGAGATCTTCTGCTAAAAAATCTGCATTTAATTGGGTTATTTTTAATTGTTTATTAACAATTTCTTCTTTTAGAATATTTGAAGAATATTTTATTCCTGCAACGATTATAAATAGTATAAATATAAAAGCATATAGGATGATAAAGATGTCTTTTTTTAATATTTTTTTAAACATAAAAAGCTTTTAATTTAAATTAACAATAGGTTCTAAACTATTGTTTTTAGCTATTTTTATTAATCTACCATCTGCTTTAATGTCTTTTATAAATTGTTCAACTCTTTTATAGAAGTTATCATGTCCATAAGCCATAGTCCAAGAATATGGAGTTAAGTAATATGTTTCTTTTGGAATTATTAATTTTGCCCAGTTCGTTTTTGCTAGCATTTTTTTACTATATGGATAATCAGTCATAAATACATCAGCTCGACCAGAATGAACTTCATCGTCTCTTTGCTTAAAGTTTTTCTTTATTACAAGTGTTGCTTTATGTAATTTTTTTTTCATTATTGGTTCATGATAAGTTCCTTTTGAAACTGTTACAATAACACCTTCTTTATCAATATCATCCCATGATTTTATTTTTTTATTGTTTCTATTTGTGATTGCATAAATATCACTTTTTAAATGTGGGGTTGTAAATCTCATTTTTGCTTCTCTTTTAGCAGTATTTGCAATTGCAAACATCGCAATATCACATTTATTATTTGTAATATCATTTATTAAAGTTGGGAAACTACTTTTAACGAATTTTAGCTTTACATTTAAATCTTTTGCTAGTTCAATTGCTAAGTCACTATCAATACCTCTTAATTTCTGTGTTCTAGGGTCTAAATATGATATCCCATAATATTGTGGCCAAATACAAACTCTTAAAATATTATTTTTTGTTATTTTATCTAGTTTATTTTCTTTTGAATATGATACCTCACATAGTAATACAAGTATTCCTAGAACTTTCAATAGATTTCTCATGTTATTATTCCTTAATTAAAAGATTATTTAAGAGTTGTTTTTTTTGAATTGAGATTCTATCATATCGTAGGTAAAATAAAAGTTTAGAAAAAGAAAGTATATATTATTCTATACTTTCTTCTTTTTTTAATTCTGTAAATTCACTTGTTTGTATTGCATCTTCATTGAAGTATTCCATTTTATTTTCTGCAATTTCTAAATCTTTTAGCTGAGCAATATGAAAAATTGCATCACCTTCTTGAATTAAAGGTATTTCAGATTTTCCAATAATAACACCATCAAAAGTAGCTCTTATTTCAAAGCTTTCATCATCTAAAGGCTCATCTACATAAGCAATAACTTCATCTTCTTTTACAGTATCACCTAAGGCTTTAATAGTTCTAATTACGCCACTTTCAGTTGATCTAATCCATTGACTAGATCTTGTAATAATTGGGTTTTTAAACTTCTTTTTTTTGCTTACAATTGGAAGCATCTCTAATTCTCTTAAAATATTAACAATTCCTTTTACTCCAATACGAATAGATGTTTCATCAAATCGTAAAGCTTCACCTGCTTCATATAAAAGTACAGGAATACCTTTTTCAAGAGCTTCCCCTCTTAAAGAACCATCTCTTATTTCAGAATGCAATACAATTGGTGCTTCAAATACCTTTGCTAGATTATAAGTAAATTCATTATCTAAATTTGTTCGTATTTGTGGTAAGTTTGATTTGTGAATTGCTGCAGTGTGTAAATCAATTCCAAAATCACACTTAGAAACTATTTCATCAAAAAATACCTTTGCAACACGACTTGCAAGTGAACCTTTTTTAGTCCCAGGAAAAGATCTATTTAAATCTCTTCTATCTGGCATATATCTAGATAATGTCATTACTCCATAAATATTAACAATAGGAATTAAAACAATAGTACCTTTAAGTCTTTTTAGAATATTTAACTTTCTAAATCTTCTTATAATTTCAATACCATTTAATTCATCTCCATGAATTGCAGCACTAATAAACATAACAGGGCCATCTTTCTTACCTCTTATTACTCTAATTGGTAAATCCATTGGAGAGTGGTAAAGTTTTGGTAACTCTAAGTTTATAGTTACATTTGTACCTTTTTCTATTTTAGTACCAGCAAACTCTATTACTCTATCTTTAGGCACCAATATTATCTCTTTTTATTTTTCTTTTTTTCATTGGAGTATGAGGAGTAACATTTACTTCTATATAATCCATAATTTTTCCAGCAATATCAAGTTGTGTAGACTTTTCAATTCCTTCTAGTCCTGGAGATGAATTTACTTCCATAACTAAAGGACCACGACTAGATGGAATCATATCAACCCCACAAACACCAAGTCCCATAGCTTTTGCAGCAGCTAGGGCTGTTGATTTCTCTTTTCTTGTTAATTTGTGAGAAGTTGCACTTCCACCTTGATGTAAATTAGATCTAAAATCACCTTCTGCACCTTGTCTTTTCATAGCTCC
>Ga0193954_1001240_pt1 | contig 13320 bp, 14 predicted proteins | sample BB_5_MG_FD_140340 | JGI IMG/M metagenome (GOLD analysis project Ga0193954, IMG submission 140340) | Microbial mat bacterial communities from the Broadkill River, Lewes, Delaware, United States - BB_5_MG | ecosystem: Environmental > Aquatic > Freshwater > River > Microbial mats | place: USA...
ATTCTGATTATGCAAAATAAAAGTATAAATTTTAATTTTTAACATTGACTTAATAGAATTTAGGTCTAGGTGCTCAAAAAAAAGGGAAGCGATAAGCTTCCCTTTTTTTATGTCTAGAAATTTACTCTTCGTCTTTAAACCAACTGCTATACTTCAAATAATTATTCGCAATGCGCATTACTTCTCCTTCAAATAACTCCGGCGAAATTGACTTGACTTTTTTGGCTGGAACACCTGCATAGATTGATCCAGCTTCAACTCTCGTTCCTTCTGTAAGAACAGCTCCAGCCGCTATGATAGAACCTGATTCGATGTAACAGTTATCCATTACGATTGAACCCATTCCGATTAATACGTTGTCTTCAACCGTACATCCATGAACTAATGCGTTATGACCAACAGATACATTGTTTCCAAGCGTAGTTGCGGCCTTTTCATAGGTAGCGTGAATAACTGCACCATCTTGAATGTTCACCTTATTTCCCATTTTAATGGAATTTACGTCGCCACGAATTACGGCACTGAACCATACTGAGCACTGATCTCCCATAGTTACATCACCAACAATCGTTGAGTTTTCTGCGAACCAGCAATCGTTTCCGTGACTAGGAGATTTACCGCGACATTCTTTGATTAAAGCCATATAATTTTTTGTTCGAATTTAATGATATTCCTTGAATGACTGAAGTCGCGTATTCATTCTTGGCATGAAAATGGTTTATGATATATTGAATTTAAAATCAAACGTTATGAGAAATTTAATTTTAGTTACAATAGCATTTGCAGGTATTTCATTCAGTGGGATTGCACAACATAGACCAGCGCCATCTCATAAAGTTGAAGTTCAAAAGAAAAAGGTAAGAAAAATCAAATCCAATAAAGCTAAGTGCGATTCTAAAGTCGTACATGCGAGTGAAAATAAACGACGACACGCACATGCGCATAAAATGGATGGAAAAGGAAAACATAAATCTCATGTGAAACACCTGGATTACCCAAAACATAAAGCGAAAGAAAAGCTTAGAAGATAAATAGAAGCACCGAAAGGTGCTTTTTTTGTGTCAGTAGATTATCAATTTTATAGAAGCCTCAAAGCCTCTCGCCTTGCTAACCCTGACAATTGTATTTCTTCAACAAACTCTTTAACTAATTCCGGTTCTACTCTGGTATACTGTCGTAAACTCCATCCAATGGCTTTCTGTATGAAGAATTCTTTCACAGGTTGATATTGAATGATGAGGTCTTTAAGTAATGTGAAGTCCACCTTATCCTTGTATTTCAATTGAAAAATAAGACATGTTCGATTTAACCACAGGTTGTCTGAATGACGCCATTTTGTAATAATATCCTCGATTTTTTCCGGATATTTTTGAAAATAGAATCCAACACTATTGCTTGCTATTAAATCAACAGTATCCCACCATGATTTTGTGACGATGAAATGTTCCAGGTAGTTGATGTCTTCTATATTGATATTACGTTTGGGGTATTTTTTGAGCAAGTCTACCGCAACCATTTGAAATTCTCGTTCTTCTTGTTCCCAAAGGGTATAGATTAATTCCCAAAAATCATATTCCTCTCCTTTAATGGATTTTAGCCACTCTTTTTGGATGGTATTTCTTAATGGTGCAGAAATTCCAAAGTAAGCGAAATGCCCTTTCATGTATTTGGACATTTGTGATGCCTTGGTTTCGTTTCCTGAAGTTTGGAAAACATCTCGTAATTTCTGGATAAGTATCTCTGAAGTCATAAAACAAAAAAGGGTGCAACTTCAATTTGAAGCACACCCTAAATATAATTGATGTATTTTAATTATTAGTGAGACTTAGTCTAAGTGATAAATCTTCATTACATCTTTTAAGATTTCTTGAAAGTCTAATTCTAGATCGATTAGTTTCCCGCTGTGAATATCAAAAACCCAACCATGAACAGTGATACCGCGCTCTTTAAATGCGTTTTGTACTTCTGAAGTTTTAATTACATTAACACATTGTTCTTGAACATTTAATTCAACTAAACGCTTGTATTTTTCTTCTTCATCTTGGATGTTGTCTAATTCATCAGCATGAATTCTATAGACATCACGAATATTTCTTAGCCAAGGATTTAAGATTCCTAAATCTGCAGATTCCATTGCGGCTTTAACACCACCGCAATAGTAATGACCACAAACTACTACATGATTAACTTTTAAATGCTTAACCGCATAAGTGATCACGGACATCGAGTTTAGATCTGTATTTGGAACCATGTTCGCAATGTTTCTATGAACAAACACTTCTCCAGGGCCAGCACCCATTAATTCTTCTGCAGTAACACGACTATCTGAACACCCTATGTATAAAATGTCAGGTTCTTGTCCTTCTGATAATTCGTTAAAGTATGATTTGTCGACAGACAATTTTTCATTAACCCAATTCTTATTGTTTTCAAATACTTTTTTGATATCCATTTTAATATTTTTTTTGTTGATTAATAGTTTGTTTTATTAGCATATTTCGCAGTCAGGTATATTGACTACGGTTAATTTTATTCGTTTTTCTGGAGCTCCAAATCGCTTAAATTCAGTGATTGATTCCAGTACATCATGATTGATTGATTTACAATTACTACCATCAATAATCATTGAGACTCCCTCAGGGGCATCATAGAAATACTGTACAATACTGGCTTTATTTAAGAAGGTTACTTCTTCAGCTAAATCCATATGGATTTCAGGTCCGTCTGCAGTTTCTGTTTCTGTAATCGTATAATTGTGTCTAAAGTTTCTACGTAAGATATAGAAAATTGCAACAGCGATACCAATGAAAATCCCTTTTAATAGGTCTGTCAATAATACTCCAACTATTGTCGCGATAAATGGTACAAATTGCTCGTATCCAGATTTATACATTGTTTTGAAAAGTTGAACACGCGCCAATTTGTAACCTACCATGATTAAAATTGCTGCTAATGAAGCAAGTGGAATTAGATTAATTAGAGTAGGTATAAAGAATACGGATAGTAATAAGAATAATCCGTGGACAATTGTCGATACTTTAGATTTACCTCCAGCACTTACATTTGCAGAACTTCGTACAATAACTTGAGTAACTGGGAGTCCTCCGATCAATCCTGATACAATGTTTCCGACTCCTTGCGCTTTAAGCTCTCTATTTGTAGGCGTATGATGCTTGTCTGGGTCTAGATTATCCGTCGCTTCAACACTCAATAGGGTCTCTAAACTTCCTACCAAAGCAATCGTTCCTGCAATGATATATACGTTCGGGTTCGTTAAATGACTGAAATCTGGAAATTGAAAGAAAGTCGTGAATTCGCTTAATGAAGATGCAACTGGTAATTGAACCAGGTGTTTTTCATTCAATAAGAAATCAGGGAACGACGTTTGAAATAAGACGTTCAAAGCAATCCCTAAAAGAACGACAATAAGTGCTCCGGGTACGATTTTGAAAATCGCAATCTTCTTCATTTTTTCAGTGTTGAAAAGAATTAAGATAAGGATGGAAAGAACACTGATAATAATTGCTCCTGGCTCCAACGCATTGAACGCATAGAGTAACTCAGAAAAAGTGTTATGTCCATCAGGTTGCCAAAAAGATTCATCTCCAAAGAAGTCTGCATCATAACCAAATGCATGTGGGATTTCTTTTAATATAAGCGTGATACCAATGGCGGCCAACATCCCTTTAATAACGGATGATGGGAAATAATTCCCGAGAATTCCAAGCTTCGCATATCCTGCAATAATTTGAAGAATTCCTGATAAAACAACAGCCACCAAGAATGCATCGAAGCTTCCAAGTGTTGCAATTGCTGCCGTTATAATTGTGATAAGTCCCGCGGCTGGTCCTGAAACTCCAATGCGACTTCCACTTAATGCTCCAACAACAATACCACCGACAATACCTGCAATGATACCTGCGAAAATATTGGGCATATCATCAATGCCTTCTACGTTGGTTGATGCAAAACCTACTCCTAAACAAAGGGGTAGGGCAACTAAAAACACGACTAAACTAGCCGGTAAATCTGCACCTAGGTGCTTAAAATATTTTTTCATTTGATTTGATATAATGTATAATACTGAATTCGAATAGAACTAGCACATCATATCAGGAGGGGAGTAGGGCGTGTTGAGGTAAACATCCTCGTAATTTGAATTAATGTCGAGATTTTGGATTGCTCTAGAATTTTCCTGCTCTAAAAGACTTAGAATTAATCGTGTAGTTAAAAATTCTGCTTTAAAAGAGACTTTGTTATTGCTGCTGTGATCTTCTTCTTCCTCTATCGGCATGCTAACCTGGAAGTCTGAATCTTGCCATAAATAATACGTCGATAGTACCACTGTAAAAGAGGCGAAAATCAACAATAAAGATAAGGCTATAGTTTTCATTTATCTCAACAATTTTTAGTGGTTATATTACACTAAAATTACGTTATGGTCAAAGATAACAATATAATTGTTTTTTCAATTACCTAGGTATTCAACTCATTTGTTAACATATCATAACAGAGGTATGGGTAGTCTTTTTTATAAGATAGAAATACTGATCCGAGTTCCTTATATCCACGATTTAAATAGAACTTTTGATTTCTCATATTTTGACTAAAAGTGTCGAGGCGAATAGAATCATAGTTGTTTTGAACTGCAAAATGTTCTGCGAAATCCATAATTTTTCTAGCGATACCTTTTCCTTGATGATTAGGCGCAACAGCTAAGCGGTGAATGACAAGGTTTTTGGAGTCAAGTGGAGTACGCCAATTGATTTCGGCGTACTCCGGATCTTGCATTTCATTTAAGACGACGATGCCAACCAACTCATTGTTTAATTTATAAGTAAACAATGTTTCTGTTTTGATGTCGTTTATAATATTCTCGAAGTTAGGATAGTTTTCATCCCATTGATCAATTCCATTTTCGCGTAAGTTTTTGCCACAGGCTTTTGTCAACGCAATTATAGCTTCAATTTCAGATGCTTTTCCCTTTTCAATCATCTTAATCAATCACATTCAAGGCCTTTCCAACTTTAATGAAAGCAGCAGCTGCTTTGTCTAAGTCTGCGATTGAATGCGCTGCAGAAATTTGAGTTCTAATGCGTGCTTGACCTTTTCCTACTACAGGATAAAAGAATCCAATAGCGTAAACACCTTCTTCCAGTAACATGTCTGCAAATTTTTGTGAAAGTGCAGCGTCGTACAGCATAATTGGAACAATTGGAGAATCTCCTGGCTTAATATCAAACCCAGCCGCTACAATTTTGTCTTTAAAGTATTTTGTATTGGCTTCTAATTTGTCTCTCAATTCTGTAGTTGAACTTAAGATGTCGAATACTTTATTGGATGCACCTACAATAGAAGGAGCTAATGAATTAGAGAATAAATACGGTCGAGATTTTTGACGTAACATGTCAATGATTTCCTTTTTACCTGTTGTGTATCCCCCCATGGCTCCACCTAAAGCTTTTCCAAGTGTCCCCGTAATGATATCTACTTTTCCTGATACCCCGCAATGTTCTGGAACCCCACGGCCAGTTTTACCGATAAACCCAGCAGAGTGGCATTCATCACTCATTACAAGCGCATCATATTTTTCCGCTAAGGCAACAATTTCATCCATTTTAGCAATGTCGCCATCCATCGAGAACACTCCGTCCGTAACTATAATTCTAAAACGTTGATCTTGAGCTTTTTTCAATTGGTCTTCCAAATCATTCATATCAGAATGCTTGTATCTATATCGCTGAGCTTTACAAAGACGAACACCATCAATGATAGAAGCATGATTAAGCTCATCCGAAATGATTGCGTCTTCTGCGCTGAAAAGTGGTTCAAAAACACCTCCGTTTGCATCAAATGCTGCAGCATATAAAATAGTATCTTCTGTTCCGTAGAACTTAGCGATTTTAGCCTCTAATTCTTTGTGAATGTCTTGCGTCCCACAAATGAAACGAACAGATGACATTCCAAAACCGTGAGTATCAAGTGTATCTTTTGCTGCTTGAATTACTTCTTCGTTTGAAGACAAACCCAAGTAGTTGTTCGCACACATAATTACAACATCCTCTCCTGTATTTACATGAACGTTTGCTCCTTGTGGAGAAGTGATGATACGTTCTCTTTTATATATTCCCGCCTCTTCAATAGCCTTTAATTCCGCTTGAAGATGATCTTTCATTTTTCCGTACATATGCCAAAATTTAGTTACACAAATGTAATGAGAAAAAGCTAGTTCTAGAAGGACATTAAGAAATTACGCGAGTCGGAACGAACTAGAAATTCCATTTTAAACTTCGATTGTCTAGGATGGCGAAGGATACTTTCCAACTTGGGGTTGGTTTAATTTGATTACCATCAGAAAGGACGCCATAAATACCAATTCTCAATCGTCGTTTTGAAAATTTAAAATTTCGCTCTAATCCTACCAGTAATTCATAATGCTCCCAATTGAATTCCGGGACATATAAAGCACCGGCCCCAATAACAAGGCCTATTCGTGTTTTTTTCATGAACGGGATTTTATTTAGTATTGCGCCATTGTCATGATGCACGAAGTGTCCTTCTAAATAGATTTTCTCATTGGGTAAGGTAGAATCTAATCCTTGAAAGGAATGTAAGGGATTTGAAAACCAGATAGGATCGCTTCTTCGATGGAATTTTTGATCCGCATCTTTTAGTGACTTTGTGTTTAAAAACTGCCCTGATTTAATGTGGTAGCTTGATGTTCCAAGGGTTCCAATTTTGAAGGTTTGCATGATTCCCCCCAAGATGTAATCATGATTAACATCACTTCCAAAAATGTTTTGAATTCCTTTTTCGTAGTAGATATAAAATGTTGGCCAACGCGAACCTAGTAGAACCTTTTTATTTGGTTCTCTCATGTATTTTTGATTTGGAGTATAACTCAATGTTGCATCAATAATAAAAGCTTGGTATGTTTCGAATTTATCTGGTTCATTATTCGGTAGTACATCGTCAACATTTAAAAATCGATAACCTTCCAAACTACGTCGTTCACTCATACTCACATCAGTGTCTAGATATAGTCCGTTTAGAAGTTCATAATTATTACCGATGGTAATTTCGGTCGTTTCTATAAAATTGTCGCGTTTGTAGATTTGGGTGATGGCATCATAACCACGAATAACATCAAATGAATGCGAAAAATTCGCCCTTAATGTTCCAAAATGGAAAGGGTCATATCGATAGCTCCAATTTGTGAAACCTTTCGGGTCACCATTAAGAAGTCCAACCGAAAATTCTGAATATGAATCTACAAAGCGTTCGTTCTCCCATTTTTTAAAATACGAAAAACCTGGAGCAAGGCGAGGTCCAGCAATCATTATTGGTCGAATGAAGGCGGCGAGTGAGTTGATGGTCCACTGCGTCTTTTTAGCACGATTTCGATGGTCTACTCCCCACCAAAGCACTTTAAGCGCAGTTACTTTGTTGAAAGCCGCATCAATTGAATCAAGATATTCTTTTCTGTTGTGATAATCTTTGATACTATCTTTTACAGCAATGTACTCTCGTTCTTCAGGGGTAAGCACACCCACACGTTTATCTTGCCAAAAAGTGGAGTCCTTCTTATAGGCTTCTTTTTCCGTAATCGACAATTCATTATTGAAGAAGCGTGCGGGGAAATTCGGATTGAAATTATAGGACTTAAATTCAGCAAAGGTGGTGCATGTTGAAGTTTGATTTTTGTACTTCACACCATAATCAAGTGTTTGCCTTTTCAATACACATAAACTATCACCTGGATGATCGAATTCTTGAGTTATTGAAAAGTAATCATAAATTAAAAGGTTTCCCTTTTCCATAGTCAGTTCTAATTTTTGAACCAACCACAATGTGTCAATCACGTAGATGTATCCTTCTAATGTTGTCGTTGCAATATTTCTTGGGATGATTTTAATCTTGCTGATATGCTGACCATCTTCTTCATATTGTTCAACTAAACGATATTTGTAGGATAAAATTCCTGGACCAGATATAGGTGAACTTACAGGTGTTTGATGCAAGTCGTCTAAATGCAATAAATTTTCAAAGAAGTTAAAATTAGATTTAACAGTAGTAGTATAGTAGAGGTTATTTCGTTTAGAACCACGAGCGTCATAGGCATTTCGTATTTCTTTTACTTTGTTCTTTCCTCCATAATGACGGGTGAAATCGATTTCCACAAGGTTCATGTTGTTCGCAAGTTCTTCATCTTCCTTTCTTTTCTCTGCAAACGGATCTTCAATGCCATCTGGATCTAAGTTTTCATCCTCGTCTTTATTTTTCTTGTTTTTTTCTTCTTTTTCTTTTCGGTCTATCTTTTCAGAAGCTTTGATGTAGCCTTGAACTGTATGCGGATAATTCCAAGGATTAATTTGATCTCGCTTTTTAACTACCTCTAGCATTATATCTCTACCTGGGTTTGTTTTTTTAGCAGTCACATCGACATGTTCTATGTCCTGAATACTTGTCGGGTAGAGTTGATAGTTTTTCTCAACTGTATTTTCCTCAATGGTTACGTATGCTTCGATTTGTTCATACCCCATAGAGGTAATAACTAAAAAGTATTCTCCTTGATAAAGGCGCATTTCATAGTGCCCATCCAGATCTGCCATAGTTCTTAATTCCGCAGAATTCTTCACATAGATTTTGGCATAGGGGATAGGGGTACCATTTTCATCTGAAATTGTTCCGGTAAGCAGCTGCTGCGCAAACGAAAAACTCGATGCGAGACAAGCAAATACAAAAAGAAACAAAATTGATTTCATTCCGGTAAGTAAGACAATTGACAAGCGATTTAGTTACAGTTAGTAACGAATAAATCGTCTTGTTATTCAAAAATAAGTAATTGCCTGAATGAAGTGGGAGTTAATAGTACTGATTAGCAATAAACCAGCTTAAATTAACTTTATTTAGGATGAGTGGTAACTACTTGTTTTCAGCTTGTTGCTCTTCTAAATACTTCATATGCTTTTCCATACGTTTAATCATCCATTTTCTAACAATGAACATAAGTAAAGCGATACCAGCAAATACATAGTAAAAAGCCCATTTACGAAAACCCTCACTAATGGCCATATATGTTACAACGATAAACAGAAAAACTGCCATTAGCAACCAGAAGTAAAGCATTAATTTATTATAGGTTTTCATAATTCTAGAATTTATGCGAAGATACGTTATTTTGATAAGTCGAATTTACCATAAGGCTCAAGAATTTTATATCGACTGAATTCTTGAGTTGTTTCAAGACCTCGTCCCCAACCTTGTACAGAATTGTCGGGAGATTTTACAATCACATTTTTGTTGGTGTAAATTGTACTGTCGTTTTGATTCCAAAATAACTCTTCAGTTTCAAGGCGTTGGCCTTTCTCGAGGTTTAAGAGTCCAACAGAATCGCGGACTACAATTTTACCGGTTTCATAATTTACTTCACCGTAAAGTGCGGTTAATTTAGAAATAATTGTACCGTCTTCAGAATAGAAATCAACCTTAACCCCATCTTTTAATTTTGTGATGTGAGTTGGGATTAAGTATGTTTCCGCAAGTGTTGCATGAATCTCTACGCGAGCATAACCTGAATCATTATAGAACATATTGAAGTCTCGCATAACATCATTGGGCCCATCATTATCAAACGTTACTTTTTGAATAGTATCCAAATCGTTAACACATGAAAAAAGAAAACCTGTCACAAAAATTGCGACAGGTATCTTGGTTAATAAACCGAATGATGAAAGGAATTTCATGTTAATTCTATGGATTAACAGATACTCCGTAACAAGATAATGAAACTGAAGAAGGAGATCCGTTTTCAAACTTCTCACTATCTGTTGGGAAGTTGTTTCTAAAGCTAGAAATAGTTCCACCAGTAGATTCTCCTAATGATCTTGCTTGTTCTAAAAGTTGAACCGCATAGATGTAGTTACATTTTCTTTCGAATGTTGAAGAACCACAGTTGTTTGCATTTTTCCCAACAGAAGATCCTGCTATTGTAAGTGCTTTTCCTCTTAGGTCGCCACGTACAGACATTGCTGTATTGTAGGCAGATGTATAAGAACCTGATTGGTATTGAGCTCTTGCAATTTCGTAAGTTACTTCCTCTTTCTTCGTATCGTCAGGTGCTAAACCTTTAGCCGTGTTTAAAGCAGAGATTGCAGAAGAATATTTGTTTTGAGCTAATAAAGCCTTTGCTTTCATTATTTGAGCGTCAAAAGACTGAGGATCTAATTCAACATAGATATCGATCAATTCAAAGTACTCTGGACTCTCTGTACATTCTTTTTTCTCTAATAACTCGATGAAGTTAAGAACAGATGCTTTTTTCACTTCTGGATCTGTTGGTAAGTTTTCCATGTATCCTTTTAAGTCTGGAAGAATGTCATCACAACTTCTAACAACGTAGTTAAAGTAACCTGTGATTGTTTCTTGAGTCTTAACTGACATACCAGCTTTACTAATCAAAGTAGATAATTCGAAATATTCGCTAATCATTCTTTTCTTTAGTTCTGGCTTTGCTTCATCTGAAGCTTCAGAATACATTGCATATGTATTATAGTAGAAGTAAGAAACGTAAGCTTCGTTGGTAGCTGTACCAGAAGTGTTAATTCCTCTTCTAAATAATTTGTCTGCTTTTACACGATCAGGACTTGTTGTTTGTAGGATTGCAGATGCTCTAGTGAAGTCTTCCTTCTTATTATAAGCTCCAGCCGCTTCAGCTCTATCCCAAGCCGCAACTAAAGTATCGTTATAAGCCGCTTTAAGATCTTTGTCTTGAGTTGTGTTTACAGCGTTTCTTAAAGTACCGATCATACGAGCATAGTTTGCAGCATCGTACCCACCACAGATTTTTTCTCCTTTAAGGTAATATGTTGCCGCAGCAGTATAATTCTTAATTTTTAATTCTTCTCCAGCAAGGAAGCGCATACGAGTACACTCTCTTTCTGTATCATCATCTTGTGCGTATGTGTTAAACCCCGCCACAAGTATTGTTCCTAATAATAATAGTTTTCCTAGTTTCATCTTTGTTGTTTTATTAATTCAATTTGCGTTTTACAAACCATCTATCAGTACCTGGAGCAATCGAAACCCCTAAATTGATACCGTAATACTGTTCTTTAAACGCTTGCGTGTCAGCTACACCTCTTTTTCCTATTGTTACACCTAAGTTTATGGAAGAAAGTGAGTTTTGAACCACAATCGGTATACCAAATCCAAATGTTGTGCCAAAGTCAGATACTTGTTCACCATTTGTTTCATACGGAAGTGTAAATTGGTATATACCAACACGATACTTCATTCTGTGGTAAAATTTTGTGGTTACTTTATTCGTAATGAAATCAGTTTCTGGAATGTACTCAACTCCAAATGTCATTTTTGAAGTATTTAGGAAGTTATTAGAGAAGTTAGGATCAAATCGGTCTTCATATTTACTCCAATCCGACATTTTATACGAAGCGTGAAAAGAGACAGCAGAATTTAACTCATTTGTCGATCCTTTTTTACCTGTTGCTCTCAATGTATAGTTTAATCCAAATGTATAAGAAGGAACATTGCTCATGTTACCATCTGTAGTTTGTGAGAAATACGAAGTATCGTAATCATTTGGGTTGTCGACATTGTCACCATAGTAAATCCCTTCTTCGTATGTTCCATTAATTTTTTGAAAAGGTTCAATCACACTTGAAAGGCTCAAGGAATGTTTGTCATTTATTTTTTGAACATAGTTCATCCCAATTTCATAATGAAAAGCTTTTACTTGCATCGATTTTATGCTTATACCTCCAGCATATGTGCTGCTTCCGCTTTCTATAATTCCACTTTTTCTTGTATTTGAGGTATTCCCGAATAAATATCCAAAATTAGCTCCAACAGAAACGGTTGCACCTTTGTACTTTAATAAATTTGATGAAAGTCCTAAAAACGCTTCGTTTATTCCACCTTCTCCAGAATAAATATAAATGAGAGAATCTTCCTCGGCTAAAAGTCGAGAGCTAAACTCATAACCTCTTCGAGCATATGGTTTTAATCCAAAAGCTAAACCGAAATGTTTACTAAAAGACAAGCCTAATGCAAAGTTTTGAATTCCGGTAATATGAGAGAAATTTGAAGTTCCATTTTCTGAAAAAGTAGAAAGTCGTGTAGAAACTCCAAAAGAAAATAAAGGCTGACCTGTTCCTAATGCACTGTATGTGGCAGGGTTATAGAAGTTCAATAATGTTGAATCTTGAATAGTGATAGTTGTGTTTCCTAAAGCCGAAGAAACAGCATGATCTAATCCATCAAGGTCTCCTAAACCATATGAGCTATAAGGACTGTTTATGTTGCTTTGGGCCATAGCGACAGTTCCAAGGAGCAGGATTAATAACGATATGGATAGATTACGCATTGTACTTATATATTTCATATAACCCCTTTAAGGTCAGATTTTCGTCTGCAAAGATGTCATTTTTTGAGACTAAATCAAAGTTCGTGGCATCTCCTCCCGTCATAAAAAAAGTTAAGCCCTGAAATTGCTCTCGATATTCGTCCATCATCAATGTTAATTCTGCTCTTAATCCATTCATTACACCAGAATGAATACAAGAGTTAGTATCAGTACCAACGAGATTGGTCGTACTTTTATTTGATAACAATGGAAGTTTGCCCGTATAATCATTTAATGATTTATATCTCAGATTTATTCCAGGTGAGATAGAGCCGCCTAAATAATGATTGTTTGGACCAGTTAAATCGAATTTGACACATGTCCCAATATCAATGGTTACAGCATATTCAGTTTTTGAATATGCATTTGCGTAAACAGCGTTGCAAATTCGATCAATGCCTAAAGTTCCTTTTGTTTTATAATCAAGTACTATTGGAATTTCGGTTTTGGAGGTCACAAGTGTACAATGATCTAGTTTAGAAATAAGCACTGATGTATCTTCATCAGATAATACAGATGAAAGAATTGAATCGTAATCTGGTACGGAATCTAGCCAAGTTTCAATTTCTTTTAATTTTTTAAAAGCAAATCTTTTTACAGAGATTAACTGCCCGTTAATGAACCAACCTACTTTAATTGAGGTATTTCCAGCATCGATAGCAAGTACGTGTTTGTCGTTCTTCATTAGGTCAAAGATAAGATAAGTGAAAAAAATCCAAAATATTTGTTTGAATATGGAAAATGTTGGTATATTTGCGCCACCAAATTAGGTTGGTGATATAGCTCAGTTGGTAGAGCAATGGACTGAAAATCCATGTGTCGCTGGTTCGAACCCGGCTATCACCACTTAACAAATCCCTTGTCAGTTTTCTGATGAGGGATTTTTGATTTAAATC
>Ga0193954_1001241_pt1 | contig 13315 bp, 16 predicted proteins | sample BB_5_MG_FD_140340 | JGI IMG/M metagenome (GOLD analysis project Ga0193954, IMG submission 140340) | Microbial mat bacterial communities from the Broadkill River, Lewes, Delaware, United States - BB_5_MG | ecosystem: Environmental > Aquatic > Freshwater > River > Microbial mats | place: USA...
CCACTTCATAAAGTCTCTTCGCGTAAGCCCCTCTGATTCTAAGACGCGTTCAATTGAATTTTTAGCACTCACATCACTGGCTTCGAGCTGATTCAATCTATTATCCATTCTCTCCATCAAAGCTTTATAGTAAGCTTCACCGCGGTTGGTATTGACCTTAGCACCTTTGGCACTAAAAAGTTTGCTTAACGCATCTCGTCGATCATCCATGCCTCTCTCCTTTGTAGTGAATAGTTATTCATTTTCTATATTTTAGGCTATTTTAACTTTAGAGAAACTTATAGTTAATTATTTTGCTATTAAATTACTTTGTATTAATGTGTTGTACAGACCGAACAGACATCAAAGCTCTTGAAGACAAGTTGGGCTAATGTTTTATCACGTAGCCCCAACATCGCTTTTTGAGCAATGGCAGGCTCTTGACGTGTACCATTGGAGAGATTCCACTGTGTGGGGGTAATAATATCGTATTGTGCAATCATGCCTTTTTGAATATGGACATGATGGATCAACGAACCTCGTGCAGCCTCTACAATCCCGATACCACTGGCACTCACTTCATCAATATGCACACTTGGTTTGATATAGGAGGGTTCTTGCAAATCAAGCTCTTGGAGGAGTTTTTTGGAGTGAAAGAGCAGTTGAGGAATTTCACAAACCCTTGCTAATATACGGCAAAAGAGAGAGTCTTGAAAGTGTCTATGGGCATCTTTGATAAGGGGAGTCTTTTTGATCATTGCCCGACTCAAAGGGCCTACCTCATAATATTTCCCACGGTAGGTGACGTTTTTGGCAAGTGACTGGAGATTAAGTTGTTCTTCAATATAATCAAGCTTTAGGCTGTTTTGTCGTCTTGTCTTGATGGAGCGACCACTTTGAAAATAGCTGTTTTGACCTGCTACCAAAAAGCGATCAAAACTCTGCCCTATCTTCTCCCATCCATTATGCTCAATAAGCCTCAAAACATCAGCTAAATCCCCCTCTTTACTCATAAGCTCTTTGATATTATTGCATGTCAAAAAATACTCCATATCAAAATCAACCAAATGCTCTTGATAAAAGGCAATCACTTCATCAATAACATTCTCTACTTTGATCAGATCACCGCTAAGTACCTTGGAGGTAACACCTCCAACAATAGCATAAGAGTTGTGCGGATACTGCCCTGCCAAAGTGGCAATGGCTTTTGCCATAAGTTGTGAAGGTTTGAGTGCTTTGTGAATCTCTTGATTTTTGCCTAGTAATGGATAGATGGTTAGATAGAACCATTTAAAGTGATTTTGAATCAGTTCAAAATTAAGGGTAAGCTCACGAATAGCTTTGGCTTTGGGTGAAATTTCAATATTTTCATAACAAGCTTCAAGTGCCTGCACCGTAGCAATAAGATGTGCGTGATTACAGATACCACAAACCCGTGGATTAATCACCAAAGCATCAAAAGCATGTTTGCCTTGTAAAATAGTCTCAATCCCACGTGAGGAGAAAAACTCAATATCAACAAAATCAATTACATCATGATCAAGACTAAAATGGAGTTTGGCTTCACCTTCAATTCTTTCAATGATTTCTATCATAACTTCTATTTGAGATTGAGCATCATCAAATAACTAAGTAAAAGTTCATACTCTTTGGCAATGCCTTGCATGGTGGCAATCATACGTTGCTCTTGAATCTCAGGATTTTCATCCAAAAACTGCTTTTGCCATGTGGGATCACTTTCGAGCTGAGCTTGAGCATTTTTGATATACTCTATCATATCATCAACCATCTTTTTATCCAAAAGCTTCTCACTGTCTGCTGCGTAAAAAAGCTGTGCGTACTTCTCATACTCACCCGAAAACCTAAAATCCTCTGCAATATTATGTATAATTTTTTCAATTTGCGGATTGTCTACTGTGATTTGCATATTGTATTCTCCCTAAGTTTGCATTATTTTATAATAAAGTCACTAATGTGTTGATGAATATTCTCAATGCTATCATTGGCATCAATGAGAATATACTCGATATCAAGGGCTTTGAGGACTTGTTGCATATTGGCTTGTACGTTCATCAAATACTCTAATCCCCGTAGTTCTATCCCATCAAGAGATTTTTCACCAAGTCTGGCTTTAAGTGTTTCAAGTGTTGTAATAAAAAGGACAATTTTATCAGGTAAATTATTTTCTAAAGCAAATTGATTGAGACTAAGTAGCTGATCAAAATCATGATCCCCATTTGCCAAAGCATACGCAATGCCACTGACAAATCCACGATCAGAGATAATGGTGTGTTGACTATTAGGGGCAATGATCTTGGCATAGTGTTCTGCTCTATCAGCTAAAAAAAGCAACAATTCTGCTCGCTTTGAAAGCTTACCACTCAAAAGTATTTCACGAAATTTATCTGTAGGCTCTTTGGTAGTGATCATATCAGGATACTTTTGAGCTAAGAGTTCAATTTGTGTGGTTTTACCACAAGTATCGATACCTTCAAATAAAACAACCATTATAAATACCCTTTGATGAGTGTATGTACTGGGGCTGGAATAAGGTGATCGACCTTACCATCAAAATGCATAATGGAACGTACCATCGAAGAGCTAACAAAAGCATGATCAAGATTTGGCATAAGATAAATGGTCTCTATTTCACTATTAAGTGAAGAGTTGGCATACCCCATCTGCAACTCATATTCAAAATCACTAATGGCTCTTAAACCCCGTACAATGATCTTTGCATCAAGTTCATCGGCCAAATCCACCAAGAGCGAAGAGAAGGAAACAACTTTAATCTTAGGAAACTCATTAGTACAAGCTTTGATCATCTCAATGCGTTGATCAATGGTAAAACGCGGACGTTTACTCTCACTTATAGCGACGGCTATAATAATCTCATCAAACATCTTACACGCTCGCTTGACAATATCTAAATGCCCATTGGTAATAGGGTCAAAAGTTCCAGGGTATATGGCACGTTTTATATTACTCATTATCTTTCCATCTTTTGTATAAATTATTTTCAATGCCCAAAGAGTCATACCACTTGCCAATAATAAAGCGTTCCATCTCTTCAAGCGAATCACTACTAGCGTAGTAGCCAATGACAGGAGGAGATATGATAACTCCCAGGGAAGCGAGTTTGTGCATATTTTCTAGGGCTATAGCAGAAAAGGGCATCTCTCTAGGAGCAAGAAGGAGTCGCTTTTGCTCTTTGAGTGCCACCGAGGCAACACGGGTAATTAGATTATCCGCAATACCACAAGCAATCTTAGCAAGGGTGTTCATACTACAAGGAATCACCGCCGTAGCATCAACTCTAAACGAACCCGAAGCAATAGAAGCGCCAATATTTTCATTGGAATGGATGCTCACTTTTTTCTCTTCAAGTGCTTCGACTACCAAAGCGTGATTGGAGGCAACAACATGTACTTCAATATCACTGGGTAGATAAGCAATAAACTTTTGAGCCAAGCTTACTCCACTCGCCCCACTGATTGCCACAACAAGTTTCATAAACTACTTTTTACGTGGATTGTCTACAGGTAAACCTGCTTTTTTCCAACCGTGTACAAATCCTTGTTGCACATTGGTAATCTTCTCATAGCCTTCATCTGCCAATAAAATCGCTGCTTTTACCGAACGCAAACCAATACGACAAATAAGTACAATCTCTTTATCGTAGCCCTCATCGGTGAGCTTATTGACTTGTTCAACAAAGTTTTTATTAAGTACCCGTTCTTCATTGATATTAAATTCATAAGGGATATTAATCGCCCCTTTTGGGTGACCAAATGCAAACTCTTTTTTGGTACGTACATCAATAATATATTGATAATTTGGAATTGTTTTGGTCTCTTTGACACAACTATCACTGTACTCTTTGGCAGTAGCGGATGAGATAAATAGTGACAATATTAAGGTTATTAATAGTTTTTGTTTGAACATAAAAATTCTCCTATTATAATTAAAAGTTCTCGTTATTATATCAATTAAGTATAAAAATGGGTATAATAAGGTGGCATAAAATATTTTTTTAATACTTTTGGGAACTATACTTAACAATGAGAAGAATTAAACAAAAATAAGACACTCTACTAATGAAATTTTTTTCTAATTATTATTTAACCTGATTTAGATATACTAGTGAAAAAGATTAAATTATGTTAAAATATTTTCTTATATTCTTTATTTTATTTAGTTATCTTTTTGCTCTGGATGTAGATAACAATAGAACTTTTGATAATATCTTACCCCATGCTCAAATCTACATCGATAAGACCAATGTTTTAACACTTGAAGAAGTTAAAAAACAAAACTTTACAGATATTACTCAAAATCATTTAGCTTTTGGCTACTCTCCAGACTTTAATGTATGGATCAAGTTTAGATTAGAGAACAATAGTAATAAGAGAATCATTAAAGTGCTAGAGTATGCTAATCCACTGACAACTAATGTAATATTTTTTGAGCCTCAGTCTAATATAATTCTACAAGAGGGATTGATTCATAAAGGTGCAAATAACAATAGTATCAATCCAGCTTTTACCGTTTTGCTTGAGCCACATAGCTCTAAAACCTTTTATATAAAAGCCCACTCCTATAAGACGACACTTATTGTGAAGCTCTATCTATGGAATCCTAAAAGCTTTCAGAAAAAAGAACTCAAACATCAATTTATCTTGGCAATGTTCTTTGGAGCGATGGGGATTATTATTGCCTATAATTTATTAATCTATCTAGGTACTAAAGAGGTGAGTTATCTCTACTATGTACTCTTTTTTATCTCAATCTCGATACATCAACTACTCTATAGGGGATTAGCAGGAGTCTATGTATTGAGTCCTCAAGAGGTAGAGACAACTGTAGAGTTTTCTTCTTTTTTTGTAGCTCTTCCTGCTATTTTCTTGGCACTTTTTACCCAAAATATTTTAGAACTCAAACAGTATCCAAGAATAAACAAGCTTTTAAACTATTATCTTCTCCTTTTTCCACTTTTGCTGTTTTTTACCTACTATATGGAGCTTTATCGATATAAAAATATATTTGCTATGATACTCTCTATTTTTCTATTTTTCATAATTGTATATGTGGCGTGGAAACGAAATCGTCAAGCTTATTTCCTTGTTGTAGGGTGGTCTTTTTCTATTATCTCAGGTATTTTACTCTACTTATCAAGTATTGGTTTTTTTGTTTCAAACTTATTTCCATATTATGCTGAATTTGCATTGGTAGTAGAGTCTCTTATCTTTTCACTTTTATTAGCTGATAGAATCAAACAGCTAAATAAGGAGAAAATTGCTTTGCAGGCTGATTTGATTAATCATCAAAAAGAGGAACAAAAAAAGCTCACTAATATGGTCAAAATAAAAACGCAAGAGTTGCAACAGTCACTTAATCAACAAGAGTTATTGTTAAAAGAGTTTAATCATCGGCTTAAAAACAATATCCAAACCATTGTCTCTTTTTTACGATTACAAGTTGATGAGATTGAAGAGCCTCGTATACAAAATATTTTAATTGATCTTGAGAATCGTATTATGTCTATTTCACACCTCTATACACTGCTCTATAATCAAAATTCTGTTAGTTCTATTAATACCTATGAGTACTTTACTCTTTTGATTGATGATATCGAAAGAAGCTACGATATGCCTAATATCAACATTAATGTTAAAACAGAAGTTAATATCTCTTCAGAGTATGCAGTCTATTGTGGATTTATATTAAATGAAGCCATTACCAATGCTTTCAAACATGCTTTCCCAACTAAGAAAAAAGGAAGTATTTTAATTAATCTAATAAAAAATAATAATCTCTATAAACTCTCTATTTGTGACAATGGTATAGGATATGAACAAAGTGATAATAAAGATAGTAAAGATAGTTTGGGACTAATTATCATTGATACCTTGGTAAGAACACAACTGCAAGGAGAACTTATAATACACTCAAATAATGGAGTTAAAATGGAGATCGAATGGAGGGAAGATGATTAAAATTAATATTTTAATTGTTGAAGATGAAGCAATTGTAGCACTAGAGATCAAAAGAAGTGTTATTAAATTGGGATATAGTGTTATTGATACCATAAGTAACTACGATGAGGCTTTACAAAGTATTAAAAATAAAACTCCTGATATTATACTGCTTGATATCAATCTTAACAATAGCAAAGATGGAATAGAACTTGCTCAAGCAGTTGCCAAACAATCCCCCATTCCCATTATCTACCTTACCGCATTCTCAGATGATACAACTATTCAAAGAGCTATTGAGACCAATCCCATTGGGTATTTGGTCAAACCCTTTAAACGAGAAGATTTAAAATCAACTTTGCAATTAGCTATCTATAAGCTCAATACAAACTATACAAAAAAACATGAGTTAATAGATATAGGAGATGGATATCTCTATGATATGCGAAATCACAATCTTTTTTTTCAAGACTATCCTATAAAATTAAGTCTTTTAGAACAAAAACTTTTAGAAATTCTTATTGAAGCCAAAGGTGAAATGGTTCCCTTTTCTGTCTTAGAAGAACATATTTGGGGAGGTAAACCCATTTCTAGTAGTTCGTTGCGTACTTTACTATATCGCTTAAGAGGGAAACTAGAGTATAAACTTATTGAAACTGTACCATCATTTGGAATTAAATTCAAAATATAAATTTTATTTATGAAAATAAATAATTTTGTGACACTACTTGTGACATCTATTATATATAATCTTCCAGTAAATAAATTTTTATAGGTTTTGACTTTAAGTCATTTAAAAAAGTTTAATTTAAGGAGATTAAAAATGATTAGGTTTTTATTGATTGGTATGGTGTTTATTCTATCTACACTTAATGCTACGACTGTTTTGTATCAAAGTTTTGATGATTTAGTACAAAATGCAGATGGAGTAATATCAGGTACTGTAAGTGAAATACAGTATCGTAAAAAGAAAAATGATATATACACTTATGTTACGTTAACTGAGATAGTAGTGCATGATGGTGGTGTATATAGTGATAAAGAGTTTACTTTCAGAATGCTAGGAGGAACAATTGGTGATAGAACTTTATCTGTAGTAGGGTCACCAAAATTTTCACTTGATGAAAAAGTGATTCTTTTTATTAGTCAAAATGGTAAACGCATAGTACCTATTGTTGGATGGGAACAAGGTGTATTTAAGGTTAAAATTAATGAACTTAATAATGAAAATTTTATCACAGATTCAAATGATAATCAAGTTTATGATATTGACAATAAAGGTAAAATTCATAAAATACATAATAAGAAATCAGAGTTACATTTAATAGATGCTAACAATGGTAAGTATATAGAAAACCATACTAAAACCACTCTAAAAAGTAATAAAGCAATGAAAAAAGATGCTTTTATTACAAAGCTAAAAGAAAGAGTTCAAAAGAAAAAATACAAAAATAAAAAGATCAAAAGTATTATAATTGATGATGATTTAATACCTGATAGAAAAAGATCTAATATGCCAACAACTTTTTCAAACTCAAAACAAGAGATAAAAAATACTGAACTAGAAGTTGATCAACTTCCAAAAAATCTTAAGGAGGATTCTAATGAAATCTAAAATGAGCAAAGTAATTTTAGCAAGTAGTATAGTAGCACTATTCCCGTCTTATCTATTATCATTTAATGCTTATAGTGCTAAATTTACAAATAATCAAACTACTATGTATATTTCTACAACATCATATCCACAAGGTACATGGATGGATGCTGCATTACAACGTGCAATGAGTAAATGGACTAATGTAAAAGGTTCTAGTTTTACTTTTCATGTAGGTCGCGATACAGATGGAACACATAATAGATACAATGGTAAAAATGAAATATATACAGGTAATACTTCTGAATTTACTTCTACAGAAACTACCCTAGCTTATGCGACTCTTGATCATCGTAATGGTGTGATATATGAGAGTGATATAGCCTTTAACCCTTATGTCACTTGGATAGATTTTAATGGTGCTTGGTGTAAGGCTTCTGTAGCTCAGCCTGATAATGAAGCATACTTTGAGGGGATTGCATTACATGAACTAGGACATGTGTTAGGGTTAGATCATGAAAATGACGTGTTAGCAACCATGAATTCAAAGCATCCAAATGCTGGTCCGGTTGGACATACCAATATTTGGGAAGTTCATGGAGATGACCGCAATGGTATTCGATACAAATATCCTGATTCATCACATGAGACTGATATTGTTGCATCAAAATATTTTAGAACAGGGCAGGGAACCTCAGATGTTGCATCAGCTCTTTACCCTAGTCCTACATATCTTTGGCGTGGACAGACATACTCTATTCCTTATACCACTGAAAATTTGAGTACAACTACACAATCTTATAGTGTTTCATTTTATTTATCAACTGATCCTTACATAAGACCATATGATATATATTTAACAACTACTAATGTCACCAATGTTGGGAAAGGTACAGCTATTACTAAGACAGCATCCATTACAATTCCAACTAATATTAGTGCAGGAACATATTATCTAGGATATATAATTGACCCTTCAAATCAAATATCTGAAACTAGCAAAGGGAATAACTATATAACATTGCATAATCAAAGATATATTAAGTGACATAAGTATTTTACGAAAAATCATAGGAGGGTAAAGTAATGAAAACATTGATTCTTTGGGGAGTCTTTATTTTTCTCTTACAAGGTTGTGGAAGCTCAGTTGGTATCAATAGTACAACTGACAATGATAAAGAAACAGTTGATGCTTCTTCTACGTGTATAAAAACATATAATCTACAAGTAGGAGAAAAAGCAACATATCGATTTAATGTTAAAGGTGAAATCTCTTATCTTAGTGCAGAAGTAGTAAGTGAAGATAATGAGAACTATACAATTGCATTTACTGAGAAAGACAAAGATACAGAGTATTATCGTTGGTTAAAAGATTGCCAATCTAATACTACATTAGCAGCACTTGAAGAAAATGTAAAAGTAGAATATATTTTAAGAGGCATCTTTAGTATAGAAAAATATAATTCATTGCAAGAAAATGATACAAAGAGTTCAAATATACAACAGGATACTTCAACAGTATCAACAGGTAAGTATGATCGTACAGAAGAATGGTTTGAGGAGTACATACTTGAGTCTAAGATATATAAAAATGTACAAAGAGTTTTTACTCAATATTCAACTAGTTTTGAAATAGCTTACATTGAAAAATATATTTATCATGGTGAATATGCTGGTATCGCTATACCAATTGGTGATTATATTAAGTATACTATTGGTTATTGGGATGAAACAAATGTGACGATTGAACTCATTGAGTGGAATGATTTATAACTTTCTAATATTGCACCTCTTTTAGGGTGCAATATATATTTTAACTTGCTAAAAAAGCTTTTCTAAAAAAGTTTGAAATTTCTGATGCATCCCAAAGCGTTACAATTGATGGATTAGGAAGATTTCCATAAATATCAAAAGTTTTTTCAACACTCAACCCTCCAAATTTACTATAAAGTTTTAGATGTTCATTTTTAAGAGCCGATACGGTTTTATCTATAGTGTTTTTAACGGTGATATGATAAACCCCTTTGGTTAGCCATCGAAATTCTTGATTGAGTCCACTGCTATTGTGTTTAATAACTGCACGTGAGACTTCTGCTATAGAGTTGTATTTTTCTCTTAAATAATCAAGTGAAAAATTGGAATCAATTGGTAGTTTATTTTGTGCATCAAAAATAACTCTACAAGTACCCGTGATAGTACCATTTATTTTAGTATATAATATAGCAGAATGATTATCATAGTCATCAAAGTTTAATCCTTCAATAAGATCAGGAAATTCATTATTGTAGTTGAGTTGTGTATATATTTCACTGCGGAGTTTAAAGATTTCAATTAGCTCTTTAGAAGTAGTGGCAAGATAGAGATTATCTGAGTTCTCTTCCCAAGTGAGATTTTCATTAAAAATTATAGCATTATATAAAACTGCTGCTATCTTTTTTTTTAGATGCCTCTATATTTATATCAAAACGGCTAAGTTCTTGATTAATATGAAACTTTAGAAGCGTACTCCTCACCTTGTTGTTTAAATTTGTCATATTTTTCCTTTAAAATAAATTTTTAAATCTAGTTTGGAAAATAATTTTAACATTAATGCGTCATAGGTAGTGTCACAATATTCTAATGGGAACTTTACAATACTTCTATAAGTAAACAAAGTGGATCAATATATTAATTTAAAATAAGTTACAATATCCAAATTATTGATAAAACAAGGATAGAATATATGAAAGATTTTTTAGCCAAAGCAAAAGCATCAAGTAGAGTACTCAATGCTCTGAGTGGATCGAAAAAAAATAGAATCTTAGGTGAGATGGCTCAGGCTCTTAGAGATAATAACCAAAGTATAATAGAACAAAACGCTATCGATATGCAAAATGCCGATACCAACAACCTATCCCCTGCACTCAAGGATAGACTGCTTTTAGATGCGAGTCGAATTGATGGTATGGCAACCGCACTTGAAGAGATCGCCGCACTCAAAGACCCTGTAGGACGTGTGCTTGATGGATGGGTCAATGAAGATGGACTCAAGATTGAAAAAGTCTCGATTCCTATTGGTGTAGTAGGAATCATCTACGAATCACGCCCAAATGTGACCAGTGATACGGCAGGGCTTTGTTTCAAAAGCTCCAACGTCTGTGTCCTCAAAGGGGGGAAAGAGGCAGATTATTCCAATAGAGTCATTGCCAAAGTATTGCAAAATGTATTAGAAGCAAATAAACTGCCACGTGAGATGATTTCCTTGCTTCCTGATAGCTCACGTGAAGGGGTGACCAAGCTTATCAAAGAAGATAAATTTGTGGATCTTATCGTGCCACGTGGTGGTGAGGGCCTCATTCGTTATGTCAGTGAAAATGCAACTGTACCTGTGGTCAAACACGACAAAGGACAGTGTCATACTTATATCGATAAGGATGCCGATATTAGCAAAGCCATTGATATTGCCATCAATGCCAAGTGCCAACGTCCAGGGGTCTGTAATGCCATGGAGACACTTTTGGTTGATCGTACCATTGCAAGTGAAATATTACCAAAACTCAAAAGTGCTTTTGATCAATTTCATACTGAACTTAAAGGCTGTGAACTTACCCAAGCCCTTATCGATGTCGCCCATGCAGGGAACGCAGAGTTTCATACCGAGTACCTTGCCAATATCCTTAATATCAAAGTCGTAGATGGTGTAGATGGAGCCATTGAGCATATTATCGAATATGGCTCAGGACACTCAGAGTCCATCATCACCCAAGACATCTCCACAGGTGAGAAGTTCCTCAATGCCATTGACGCGGCGGCAGTCTATATCAATGCTTCGACTCGCTTTACCGATGGTGGAGCCTTTGGCTTTGGTGCAGAAGTGGGCATCAGTACCAATAAACTTCACGCACGAGGACCTATGGGAGTAGAGGGGCTAACCACCTATAAATTTAAGATTTATGGAGATGGTCAAGTCCGTTAGGCTTTTAACGCTAGATTGGGATATCCCTCTCCCAATCTCAAAATTGACCTACTCTTAAGTTATTTTTGACTATTATAGTGCAGAATTTTTTTGGAGCAATTATGAGTGCATTTCAGTTTTTTTTATTACTATTAGTTTTTACTATTTTTTATAGATTTTTCAAACAACTTTTTTCAAGTAACTACCCTAAGCGTGGCGTTGACTTTGACTCTTCACGGGATGATGAAAATATTGGGAATATCACCTCTATGAATCGAAACTTTAACAAACAAGTCCCACGAGAAGTAAGCCGTTTTGAAGAGCTTAACGCTTTAGCGGATGAAGCCATTGAAAAAGGTGATTTCTTAGAGGCACAAAAAGCCTTACAAAGTGCCTTGATTGTCCAAAAAGAGAACCAAGAAACATTGGGAAAATATGGTTTTGTTTCTATTAAATTAGAGGACTATTCTGAAGCCAAAGATACTTTTGAACAACTTTTAGCCCTTGATGAACATGACGATATGGCACATGCTCAGCTAGCCAATGTCTATCATAAACTCAGCCAAAGTGATGACGCCATCAACCATCATAAGCGTTCTATTGAGCTTGATGATGCATTTGCTCCCCACTACTTCAACTATGCCAATACGCTCTATGACCTTGGCAAAAATGATGAGGCTTTAAGTATGTATCAAAAGGCTTATGAGCTTGATTCTAGCATTGAAGAAGCCAAAACAATGATAGAAAAACTCTCAAATAAAGATCAAAATGTATAGCAAAACATTCGTACTTTTTAGCATTGTCTTCTTAGTTGGGTGCAGTTCCAATAAGCCCAATATTGAACGAAGCGTTACAATACCCCCTTCTACCCAATCAAACAATGCAAAAGATGCCCTAACAAAACACAATCAAATCCGATTGGGACTCTCTATTCCCCCTTTGGTTTGGGATGAAAGCCTTGTCAAAAGTGCGCAGTCTCATGCCAACTATTTAGCCAGTAGAGGCAAATTTGAACACGCTTCAAGTGGCTATGGAGAGAATCTCTATGGGGCTTCCTATCAAGCCAGCTATCTTGATGCCATTACTAGCTGGAGTGCAGAGAAACAAAACTACAACTATGCCACTAACCGCTGTCAAGGTATCTGTGGACACTATACCCAAATCGTATGGAGGAATAGCCAACGCTTAGGCTGTGCAAAAGCCACTTACCGTACAGGAAGATTCCAAGGAGGCGTTGTAATCGTCTGCCGTTATGACCCAATAGGAAACTATCGAGGTCATCGCCCCTACTAAGCTACATCTTGGTAGCTAAAAAGCTTCCTAGCTTCTTATCGGTCTTATTAATATGATCGATAAGCCAATTAAGTAAAAAACTAATCAACTCCTCTTGCTCAATTAATTTCCCTGCTTTGAGTGCATTGCGTACATCAACCACTTTGGCGGAAAACTCACGATGTTGTTGCATATGCCAAACATAATCTTTGGGGTGTAAGCCTTTATAGTCATACTCCAACATCATCTCCCCTTCAGTCTCAAAATGATAGAGAGCATAACTCAGGAGATCTTTGGTGATATGTTGTAAGTTTTCCAAAGAATAATCTTGTGTTAAGAGTTTGTTGGCGTCATTAAGAGTATTGACCAAAATATGGTGTTGTTCATCAATCTCATCCACACCTGTCTCATAATCTCTCTTCCATTTAATCTCACCACTGCTATCGCTCATATTTTTCTCCTTTTATCATTAGTGTTGTACGGTATTCCTCCTTGAGACGCTCTATGACCAATATAAGCTCATCACGTATCATCAAAATTCTATTGCTCTCTTCATCGCAG
>Ga0193954_1001242_pt1 | contig 13305 bp, 15 predicted proteins | sample BB_5_MG_FD_140340 | JGI IMG/M metagenome (GOLD analysis project Ga0193954, IMG submission 140340) | Microbial mat bacterial communities from the Broadkill River, Lewes, Delaware, United States - BB_5_MG | ecosystem: Environmental > Aquatic > Freshwater > River > Microbial mats | place: USA...
AAAAATGTTACGAAATATTTAACGGTCTCTTTTAATCATTTATAATATCTATTCCATTCATCTACAATAAATTGATTGTCTTCAACTATATCTATATAATCATTTTCATCTAATCCAAACTCTTGTGCTTTTTCTTTAATCCTAGTTTTATATGAGAAGTCAAGGATAATATTATTTTCAAAAGCACTTTTTAACTTTTCTTGAAAAGATTCAATTTCAAGTTTTAGCCCATGTAAATGTTTTACATGTTCACCAATCTCAATATCCCACTCTAATCTATGATTCAACGCACTTACAATATTTTCTTTTGAATATTCTATACCAATTGCAGCTTTAAATTTTTTATTTATATCTTCAATAAGAAAAGATATATTAACTTCTTGTAAATCTCTTAAAATAAAATATAAATCAAAAAGATCTTTGATTGTATCAGGACGATCACATAAAGCTTTTAGTTTATACAATAAAAGGTTGTATAAATTTTCTGTTCTAAATATATCTTCATTTACAAATGCAAAATCTTTTACTCTATTACAAGTAAAATTTAAGATTTCAATTTTTACTGTTTCATCATTATCTTCAAAATCATAAAACATTCTCCAAGCCAGTTCATCTTTTATCCATTTTGAATTTACTAGCTTAGCCTCTGGAAATTTTGACATCAAATCCAAAATTTGATTTTTAATTTCATCTAGTTCTGTCTTATTACATACTTTTTCTAAAAAAAAGTCTAAATCTTCTGAATTACGATAGGCAGTTGGTAGTACAAATCTTTGAAGACCTGTACCACCAGCAAGAAACATTTTATTATTCAAAGGTTTTAATTGTTCAAGTATTTTATCTTGATTTTTAAATACGCTATCCCAATCATCCCTATGCATTAGCTAATTTACCTATTATTTGTCTTTGCATATTAAAAGGAAGATTTTCTTCTATTCTTTTCATCATTTTTTGATTTTTTCCCTTTATACCATCAATAATATCATTAGTCGTATAATTCGTACCCCAAAATACTGATTTTAACCTTTTTTCTTCATTCCTTGTTAAAGAGTAATTAGTTGTTGCAATAATTATATTATTCTTTCTTAAATCATTTTCAGCATCTAAATCAAGTTTTTTTCGATAATTCATATCTTTTAAAATAACCATAGCATAAGCTGGTACATGATTTCTTTTCTTCCATCCTGCAACTGTATCATAAGGAATTTTAGAATATTCAGAAAATTCTTTTTTTGATATATTATTATTAATTAACACTTTTTCAAATATTATGTTTGAAATTTCCATGATTATCCTTTCATTTTTATAATTATATCATTTTTTTACTATTTGTCAAAATGACAACTATAAAAGATATAAGTATTTTTCCAATAAACAATTCTTATCCGATAATATCATTAAAGGCATCTAATGCCCTACTAGCTTGATCTTTACTCTTATTGGCATATCTAGCCTCCGTAATTGTAATACTACTATGTCCTAATAAAACACTGATATCAGCAATTGCAACTCCATTTTGAACAAGTGTTGTTGCTAACATATGTCTTATATCATGAAGCCTTAACCTTGGCAATTTCATTGATTTTAAAAGATTTTGGAAATGTACTCTTGGAGTTTCTTTAGTATACTTGAAAAGTTTTTTATCTGTTAAATTTTTTGATAAATCTACCTTATTCAATCTAGCTTGACTTTTAATGGCATCTAATAAATAATTATCAAGATTAAAGACTAGTTCTTTCTTACCCTTTGCAGTTGAAGCAGGAACTTTAAAAGTATTATCTTGAAAATTAATATCATTGTATTTTAACTGTAGTACTTCATTTATCCTTCTTCCAGAAAGTAAAAATGTAAAAATATTTTTTATTTCTTCAAACTGATAAAAAACTTCACCTTCAATAGGTGTACCACTATAATTTCTCATTGCATATATAATCTTTTTTGTCTCTTTTAAACTTAATGTATAGTCCACCTTATTATCAATCTGAGGTAAAGATAGTTCGTCCCATTCATTAATAACTACTACTTTATGTTTAGCTAAAAAAGCTCTTAGAGTTCTTGCATATAAAACAACAGTCGCTTCTGCTCTATTTGACAACATTTTATTGATGATTTTTTGAACATCATTTATTTTAATTTTTTCAATTGACTTATTGTGTAACGGCTTTGAGTGTATATTTAATGCAGTTGAATAATTTTGAATAGTTGATTTTCTTGCTGAAATTTCTTTTGTTTGTAAAAAAGTTTCAACTTTGTCTAAAAATGTCTCTCCTTCTTCAACTTCAATATTTGGCTCTTCAACTTTTTTTTCTTTTCTCAAAGTTCCTTTAATTTTTAGAATTTCTCTAACCTCAGATCTTTTACTTGCAACATACTCAATTGCTTTTAAGAAAGTGATCTTTTTACTCTCAAAAGTAAATGTCTTTTTTCCAATCTTACCATTTACTCTTGTTCTTAATTGTATCTTGAAAATTTTTCCAATAAGTTTATTCGCTTATTTTACAGATGTAACTTTTTCTAAATCTGTTTCACAATCAAAAAACATACCTTTACAATCTTTATTTACTATTTCTATACCAATAAATTTACTCATTTCAACTTCTTTCAAAAGTACACCTTTAAAAATCTAGGTGTACTTTTTGGTGTACTTTTAGGTGTACTTTTTTTTATTTTTTTGTGAATAATTGTATCTAATTCTATTTAGTTACTTTCTTAAACAATCGATATAATAGCTTACTTGAGGGAACCTAAGAGGATTTAGAGTATTTTCTCTTGTCCTATTCTATATAAGGCAAAATCATACTTAATAGGATCCTTATAATCAAACTCTTTTAGCTTCTCAGTTATCAATAATGCTGATTTTAAATCATATGTTTTTCTTGTTAGTAATCCTAACTTTTGTGATACTTTAAAAGTATGTGTATCAAGTGGCAGAATCAAGTCTTTTGTATCAATTCCCTTCCATAATCCTAAATCAAGTTCATCAGACCTTACCATCCAACGTAAGAACATATTCCATCTCTTATATGGTGCATTTCCTATTTCTTTTATATTTCCTTCTTTATCTCTTTTTAATGGACTTGAAACTAAAAATGTAAAGCCTTGTGATTTATAGTTTGCAACTTTATGTATTTTACTTATTAGAAAATCTAAGCCTTCTAAAATAGAGTTGTTTTTTGAATATCCTTCTAAAAATAGTTTATTTAAACTATAAGATTGCTTTATTTTTTTAAATGTTTTAAATACAACTTTTATATCTTCACTATTTTGAAATCTATAGTAAAAGTTATCTAACTCTTTATCTATTTTCTCATCACTTGCATCTAAGAGTGAAAAGTCTAAACTATCTAAAAACTTCACTATTAAAGATGCTTTTCCGTAAGCAAAAAGAGCGCATAAAAGTATTATATACTCATCTTTGTATCTACTTGCAACTAAAAGTGGGTCAGGTTTATCGTATGATAATTCTTGGTGTTTATTTCTTGAAGAAACTTCGTCATTTAAAAGCTTTTTTATCTTATTCATTAAGTATCCAATATTTGATTTGCTATAATACCAACAATTAAAGAAAAAGAGTGTTAAATGAATAATATATTAATTACAGGATGTTCTACAGGTATTGGTCTTGAAACAGCCTTATTTTTAAAAAAAAGTGGTTTCAAAGTATATGCAAGTGCAAGAGAACAAGAAGATGTAGTAAAACTTCAAAATCTTGGTCTTGAAACATTTAAAATAGATGTAACAAACAAAGAAGAAATAACAAATGCCTTTGCAAGTATTTTACAAAATGATAAAAAATTAGATGCAGTATTTAACAACGCAGGTTTTGGACAACCAGGAGCTGTTGAAGATATCACAACTGAAGTATTAAAAGAGCAGTTTGAAACAAACTTTTTTGGACTTCATGAAGTTACAATTCAGGCTATGAAAATATTTAGAAAACAAGGCTTTGGAAAAATAATCCAACATTCTTCAGTTTTAGGAATCATCTCTTTAAAATTTAGAGGTGCGTATAATGCAAGTAAATATGCAATAGAAGGTTTAAATGACACACTAAGACTTGAAGTTATGAATTCAGATATATTTATTAGTACTATAAACACTGGGCCAGTTACATCAGAATTTAGAGCAAATGGCTTAAAAAACTTTAATAAAAATGTAGATATAGAAAACAGTTATTTTAATGAAGTATATAAAAAAGAATTGAAAAGTAGACTAGAATCAAAAGAAGACAATACACCTTTTACACTTCCCGCATCTTCTGTTGCTAGTGTTGTATTTAATATTATGAATAGTTCTAAACCAAAACCTAGATACTATGTGACAAAAGCTACATATATTTTAGGCTTTGCAAAAAGGATTTTATCAACTTCACTAATGGATAAAATATTAAATAGAATATAAGAAAAGCCTAGCTTTTCTTCATATTTAAAATCAACTCTTGTATTGATTTTTTTATAGATTTTCTTAAAGCATCTTCAAGAAGTACTTTATTATTTAATAAGCTATCTTCTTTATAATACGTAGAATCATTTACAACTCTATCACTATAAATTACATCGCCATTTCTATTTACTATTTCTAAATCTAGAAAAACTTTTACGTATGCATTTGAAGTTAGTATTGATTTATCAATTATAAATTTTGGAACAAATAAATGAACCTGATAATTTGCTCCAAAAGCTACATATTTATTTTTGTAATAAGCATCATTTTTCATACCCTTTGAGAACTCGTCTTTTACAATATCTTGTAAAGATACATTATGAATTGCTATACTTCGTTCTAAATCTAGGGCTTCATCGTTTTGGATATCTGGTCTAAAAACCGTTCCCATACTAACACCAACATGTCTTGAAAGACTTCCCCCTACTCCTAAACCAACAGAAAAAGGACTTGGTACTGTTTTTGGAGCTGATAGAATTACAACATTTTTATATAAAGAAAAGGTATTCATTTCTTCATTTATTTTTATAACATTTTTAGAAGAACAAGCGGTAAAAACTAGTATGATTGAAAGAAGTAGAATATTTGATATATATTTCATGATAAATTTCCTAATTATTTTCTCTTATAATAACATAAAGAATTAAAAATTAAAAAATTTGATTATGGATTTTGAATCTCTTTTGTATTAAATTTACTTTGTAAATAATCAGAAATTTGAATAAGACAAAAAGTAATTAAAAATATCATTAAACCAGGAAAGAAACTAACCCACCAAGCTATATCAATAACACTTTTTCCATCACTTAAAAGTGAACCCCATGACATCTGTGGAGGATTAATACCAAGACCTAGAAAAGAAAGTCCAGACTCTGCTAAAATTGAGCCACCTACTCCAAAAGTAAAAGATATTAAGAATATTGGTGCAAGCAAAGGTGCAAAGTATTTAAAGATGATTTTAAAGGTTGAAACATTTGATAGTTTTAGTATTTTTATATAAGGTTTATTACTAATTGCAAAACTTTCACTTCTAATAAGTCTAGCCATTCCCATCCATCCAGTAATTGAAATAACAATTATCAAAATAACAGAAGATGCTTGGATATAAGAAACCAATGCTAAGAGTAAAAAAAATGTTGGGAAAGTTAAAAATAAATCAATTGTAATAGTAATCGTTTTATCAATATTACCTTTGAAATATCCTGCATTTATTCCAATAAATAAACCAATTATTGAAGATATACTTGCTGCTAAAAAGCCGATAATAAGTGATGTTTGTCCACCTTGAAGTATTCTTGCAAGTACATCTCTGCCTAGTCTATCTGTACCAAATAGATGCTGTAAAGATGGACTTTCAAGAATTTTTAAAGGATTTAACTCATAAGCAGATGTAGTGTAAAAAAATGGCAATAAAAAAACTAACCCAATTATAGAAATCAATAAATATACTGCAAATTTAAACATTTTATCTTCTCATCTTTTTATTTTCTTATGAGTACTTATAATATGATAGAGAACTTTTTCCAAACTTTTTAGTCTTAGATAAAGAAAATTTACCAAGACTTTGTGGCATATCTAAAGTTGAAACATGTTCAACAATAATTATAAAAATATTTTCATTCTCTATTTCTTCAATCATCTTAAATGACTTATTATAAATATCTTCCATTCCATCTCTAAAATCAAATGGTGGATCAATATATAAAATCACTTCATCATTCGAGTTCTTTACAGAAGAAAGAATTGCAGGTGTTTGAACAAAAGTATCACCTAATTGTGTTTCACATTTATTCATATCAATTGATTTACAATTTTTAATAAGTATATTGTAAGAATTTCTATTTAATTCTACAAAATATGCTCTTTTTGCATCTCTTGAAACTGCTTCTAGACCAATAGAACCAGAACCTGCAAAAGATTCAATAAATATTTTATCAATTATATCAAACTGCAAAACATTGAATAGTGATTCTTTTAATCTCGACTTTGAACTTCTTGTAACATCTAAAGAAGGTAAAGCTATAGTTTTACCTTTATATTTACCTGCAATTATTTTTGTTGTTGGTGTATTTACTTTCATTTTTCTCTTATTTCTTTTTTTAGTTTAAAATCTTATCTAGCATAAGATAAAGCTCGTAATTCTCTAATTACATTTACTTTAATCTCACCTGGATATTGAACTTTTTCTTCAATCTCTTTTGCAATTTCAGTTGCAAGAATAACCGCTTCATCATCATTTACAAGCTCAGCTTTTACAATAACTCTAACTTCTCGTCCTGCATTGATCGCAAACGCATTTAATACTCCAGGTTTTGAGGTTGAAATATTTTCAACCTCTTCTACTCTTTTTAAGAAGCTTTCTAATACTTCTCTTCTAGCACCTGGCCTTGCTGCACTTAATGCATCTGCTGCACAAACTGCTGCTGATTCAACATTTATAGGTTCTTCATGACCATGATGAGCATAAATTGCATTTATTACAGTATCAGGTTCATCATACCTTTTACAAATTTCTACACCTAAATCGACATGTGATCCTGGCATTTCATGAGTTAAAGCTTTACCAATATCATGTAATAACCCCGCACGTCGAGCTAATATTGCATCTCCACCCATTTGCGAAGCTAAAAGTCCAGCTAAATGAGAAACTTCTAAAGTATGCGCTAATGCATTTTGTCCATAAGAAGCTCTATATCTTAGACGTCCTACAAGCTTTATAAGCTCTGTATGCATTGTTTTAATACCAAGTTCTAAAATAACATCTTCACCTTCTTTTAGGATGTTTTTATCAAATTCAATTTTTACTTTATTATAAACTTCTTCAATCTTTGCAGGTTGAATTCTTCCATCTTCTAATAAAACTTTTATAGTTTTAGTAGCAATTGCTCGTCTATAAAGATTAAACGAAGAGATTGTAATAGTATTAGGCGTATCATCAATAATAACATCAACACCCAATAACATTTCAAGAGCTTTTATATTTCGCCCTTCTTTACCAATAATTTTACCCTTTGTTTCATCATCTTTAATAGGTAAATTGTTAATAAGTCTTTCAGCTGCAAACTCACCTGCATATCTTGTAACTGCATGAGAAAGCATATTGTTAATCTCATTTTTAGTATTTGTTTCTGCTATTTTATATTTTTTTCTAAATATAGAAGAAATTTGAGCTCTCGAGTCTTCCTTAACTTTTTCAAGCATTAACTCTTTTGCTTCTTCTACAGTAAGACCACATCCATTTTCAAGAATTTTAATTGCTTCTTGAGTTTTTTCTGCATAACTCTTTTTTTGCTTTTCTAAGCTATCTTTTAAAGAAGTAATACTTCTATTTTTTTCAATTATTTCTTCTTTTTCAGACTTTATTATTCTTAATTCTGATTCAAGATGGTCGTTTAACTCTCTTTCTTTTTTTTCAATCTTTGCAAGCATATTGTCATAATCACGTCTTGCATTTTTAAATTCTCTATCACAATCAATTTTTGCTTTTAATTGTGAATCCTTTAAAGAAACTTCCGCTTCATGCTCTATTACTTTTGCTTTTGCTTTTGCTTGTTCAATAAATACTTGAAACTTAGCCTTGTCAATTTTTCTAACTACTATTGTGCTAATAATTGCTGTAACAATAGCTACTAGCACACATCCAATAATATATTCCATATTCAAAACCTTAATTAGTTATTATATAATCTGCTTGAATATCGTAACTTTCAGATAAAATTTTGTCACTTTTACAAAGTACTAATTGTGTGAAAACTAGTGTTGGTTTATAAGATAATCTATCAAAAAATCTATCATACATTCCCTTACCAAAGCCAACTCTTTTGCCAATAGCATCTACTCCTACAATAGGCACTATTGCTAAATCAATTCTTCTAGCTTTAAAAAAAGAGGTATTTGGTTCTTTTATTCCAAACTTCTTTTTCTGTAAAGGTAACCTATATTTAACTATTTTAAAACTGTCGCCTTCCATATAAGGAACATAAACATTTTTGTTTTTTCTTAATTTATTTATTAATGGATTAACATTAACTTCTATACCTAATGGTATATATAATAAAATATTTTTTGCTTTGCTTCTATTTATAAAATTTTCTAATTTTTTAATAACAATTTTGTCTTTATAATACTTTGAAGTAACACTTGTAAATTTTAATCTTTTTATACACGATTTTCTAAAATCACTCTTGTGATTCAATTCCATTTTTAAGCCTCACTTGGGTAAAATTCCTACCCAACAAATAATTTTACCAAAAGGAATTAAAATGCAGTTTAAAACATTAGCATATTTGTCAATATTATCAATTTTAGTACTAACTGGATGTGATTCAAAAACAGAAAATGAGAGTTCTAATAAGACAGAAATAAAAAAAGAAGTAGCCCAAAAAACAAATTTTATATTAAAAACGACAGATAACTTAGATTTAAATGTAAAAGTGGATGGAGATAAAATAATTTTTAGTGATTATCCTGATAAAATAGTATTATTAAACTTTTTTGCAACTTGGTGTCCACCTTGTAAAGCAGAAATACCAAATTTAATTGAATTAGAAAAGAAACATGGAAATGATTTAAAAGTTGTATCAGTTTTACTAGAAGAAGGCAAAACAAATGAAGATATTATTGAATTCATAAATAAATATAATATAAACTATACTGTAGTAAATGGAAAACAAAACTTTTTATTATCAGATGCTCTTGGTGGTATCAAATCAATTGCTACTATGTTCTTAGTTGATAAAGAATCAAATATATTCCAAAAATATGTTGGAATAGTTCCTGTTGAGATGATGGAAATTGATATTCAGAAACTTTTAGAAAAATAAAGGAATAAAATGTTTAGTTTTTTTAAAAAGAAAAAGGTTAAAGAAGAAGAACCTAAAGAAGAACTTCTAGTAGAACAAGAAGTTACTGAAAAGATAGTTTCTCAAGAAGTTGTTGAGGAAGTTCAAGAAACTATTGTTGAAGAAAGAATAGTTGAAAAACCTCAAGAAGTTTCACAAGAAACTGAAGTTATTAAAGAAATTGTAAAAGAAGTTGAACCTAAAGAAGAAAAAAAAGGATTTTTTTCAAGAGCTTTAGAAAAAACATTTGGAACAATTAAAACAGTAATTCCAACAAAAAAAGAGAAAATTTCTTTTGATGATATTGAAGAGATGTTAATTGAAGCAGATATGGAATATGAAATCATTGAAAAAGCAATGGATGGACTTCCAGAAGAGATTACAAGAAAACAGTTAAGACACAGACTTGTAATGCTTTTTGAACACGCACCAAAAGTTGATCTTAGTAATTTACCTAAACCTTTTGTTAGACTAATCATAGGTGTTAATGGAGCTGGAAAAACTACAACAATTGCAAAACTAGCAAATAAATCAAAAAAAGAAGGAAAATCTGTAATTTTAGGAGCTGGAGATACATTTAGAGCTGCTGCTATTGAACAGCTTTCAATTTGGGCAGATAAACTAGATGTTCCTATTATTAAAACAAAGCAAGGCCATGATTCAAGTGCAGTTGCTTATGATACTATTTCTTCTGCAATTGCAAGAGATATTGATAATGTTATTATAGATACAGCAGGAAGACTTCAAACTCAAAAAAATCTTAATAATGAACTTATAAAGATTGTAAAAGTTTGTGGTAAAGCAAAAGAAAATGCTCCTCATCAAAAACTTATGATTTTAGATGGTACACAAGGAAATACAGCAATTGCACAAGCAAAAGCCTTTAATGAAATGGTTGGTATTGATGGAATTATTGTAACAAAACTTGATGGTACAGCAAAAGGTGGAGCATTATTCTCTATTTCTAATCAACTTGAACTTCCAATATTTTTTGTAGGTGTTGGAGAAAAACAAGATGACTTAATTGAATTCTCACCTGATAAATTTGTAGATTCATTACTTGATGAAATCTATATAGACGAAGAAACTAATTAAACTCAAAGTAAATATAGATATTATTTATACATTTATTTAATATCTATAGCTTTTATATTAATCCTTTAAAATATTATTAAATTAAAAGACTGTATACTAGTTTTAAGGACTTCAATATGAATTTATTTATAAAAACATCTCTTTTAACTACAGTTACAAGTATACTTTTTACTCTTAGTGCCCAAGCACAAAGTTTGTCTCTTTATCTTGAGAATGATGCTATAGAAGGAAAAGATAGACACTATACAAATGGAACTTCTTTTGTATATGTAAGTGATTCATATGAAAATAGTTTTATTAATAAAATTCCAACACCTTTTTCTAAAACTACAAATGCAAACTTTGGTATAGGTTTCTCACAATTAACATTTACACCAAGTGATATAAAAGAAAAGAATAAAATCGTTGGTGATTTACCATATGCAGGTATTTTAAATTTTGATTTTTTTATTTATAAGTGGAGTGAAACTTTTTTTCATGAGTATATGCTTACTTTAGGAATGGTAGGACCTAGTACAAAGGTGGAACAATTTCAAAAAAATTTCCATAATATTACAGGTAATAATAGACCTGCTGGTTGGGACAATCAACTAAAAGATGATTTTTTATATAACTTCTCTTATAGTTTTGGGCACAAATCTTATAAGAAAACATTTGATTATGGAAAATTAGATATTAACAATAGTTTTAGAATTGATTTAGGAAATTATAATAGAGCAATAAGTATAAGTTCAATGATAAGATATGGAAGTGGATACACTGATAACTTTAATACAGTTGGAAGATTAATAGGTTCAAATGAAAATAAACAATTAAATCTACAAACTACAAACTCTAAAAATATAAATTGGTCAATATCTTATGGATTAGGATATAGATATACAGATTTCTTTTATGTAAATGACTATGACAAATCTTATAATCTTGAAAAGATTAGAGAAACTATCAGCCAAGTAGTTTCTCTAGATACCTATTTTGATAAATATATCATTTCTTTTAATTTTAAATCTAATAAGTCACTATTTGGTAATGACAACGATGTAAAATCAAACTGGGCAGGAATATCTTTAATCTACTTATTCTAAAAAAGTAGAAACTTTTCTAAAATATCTTTCTATATCTTCAAAAGAGTGACTTCCTCCCTCTTCAATTATAAGCTCTGTTTCTTCAAGCTTTTCAGCAGCATCATTATAATCTAATACCTCATCATCAGCCTGTAATAAAGTTAAAAAATTATTAGAATTTTTAAGCATCACAACATCGAAATTTCTCAAAGATTGTACATGAGAATGATTAAATTCAAACCTTGAGTTATCATAATAACATATAGCCATCTCCTCTTCATCTTTTCTATAGCTTTCAAGAGTAAGCCAAGGAGTTACTGCAGGATTTATTAATACTGCTTTTAAATCATACTTATTTGCAAGATAAATAGCATAAAAGCCACCAAGTGATGAACCAATTAAAGATACTTTTATTCCTCTATTTATAAATGCTTCAATTATTTGCTCTAATGTAGCTATTGCTAAAGCTGGAATTGTTGATAATGTTGGAGTTATCATCTCATCTTCAAAGTATTCTAAAAACTTTTGAGCCTTTTCGCCAAATCCAGCACTTCCAAAGCCATGTAAATATATAACCATTTTTATCCTTTTTTAAAATATAATTATAATAGTTCATTTCTTAACTTATCTCTAGAAGTTTTATCAACTAAAGTAAAAATCTTATCAATTTCATCTTTTTGACTTGATTCTTTATGCCCTTTAACTTTTATAAACTGACAATTTAAACTATCAGTTAATTTATAAAACTCTTTATAAAGATCATGATTCGCTATTCTTTTACCTTTCTTTGTTAAATAATTATTAGCTTCAAGTCTCTTTCTTCTGTTAGGTAACCCAATAATATTTTGACAATCTGTATATATAATAATCTCTTCTTTAGTTTGCGAGATATTTTTTAAAGCCCAAAGCATAGTTTGAACTTCTAACTTAGTAGAAGATGTATCTTTAAACATTTTCGTTTTGATATCTGCTTTCAATAATTCAATTGATTTTGTATCATCTAAAATTAATAAATAAGCTCCAAACCCTATATTAGTTTGTGGATGAGAACTTCCATCTGTAAAAAGTTTTATCATTTATTAAGGACAACTATATCTAAAGCTATCATCTAATTCTAATGCAAGAATTAGTGTATTAAAGCCAAGGATTTGAGAATCACTACATATCTTATCCCTCTGAGTATTTATATTATCTATATATTCTTGTTTATACTCTACATTTAAAACAGGTTTATTAGCATCAATAAAAGGTGTTAAGCTATTACATTCATTATATTCATGACATTGTTCATTTACACTAAAATCATAATATGCTTCAAGTTCAGTTACTTGATTTAAATTATTTTTCAAACCAACACTAAGACCCCTTTTTCTAGCTTCATTAGCAATAAATTTATTGTAAGCTAATTGATCATCAAAACTTAAAGTAAAACCTGTATTATTTGTATATCCATCCATATTATCAGGATCCACTCCATCACAACCTTTTATTCTTGCTAAATCTAGACGTGATTTCATTATCTGTGCTAATTTTTCATTTGAAATATCAAGCCACTTTTCCCCTACCCAATTATCTAAATTATTACCCAAAGATTCTAAAGGAAAAGTATTCGCATCATCTCTCCAGTTTTCATAACTTCCTGCACTAAAATAACAGATTACCTTTTTCCCATCATTTTGTAATGACTTGATTAAAGCTTCACTAGAATCAAACAAATCAATATCATATATTTCAACATTATAAGATGTATTTATAGTACCTTGAAGTTGTAGATTCCAAGATGTATTTGTCTTAGGTTTATACCAAGTTCCACTTGTAATAGGAGATATGGATGAATCAAATATTTTTGTATTCAAAGAAGT
>Ga0193954_1001252_pt1 | contig 13225 bp, 12 predicted proteins | sample BB_5_MG_FD_140340 | JGI IMG/M metagenome (GOLD analysis project Ga0193954, IMG submission 140340) | Microbial mat bacterial communities from the Broadkill River, Lewes, Delaware, United States - BB_5_MG | ecosystem: Environmental > Aquatic > Freshwater > River > Microbial mats | place: USA...
CTCCCATGAGGTCACTGCTTGGCGGCGGACCGAAGTCCATGATCACGTCGGCGCCGTCTGCGCGCCCTACTGCATCTGTCATTTCGCTCTCCCTGGTAGCGAACCCACGTCACGACGGCGACCGAAGGGGTCCATCAAGTCCTCTGCCCGCAAGTTGTCTTGCGGTTCCGCGGGGATCCTGCCGGGGGGCCAGCGATTGGGCGAGCACCTTGGGCCCAGACGGCGCGAGCTCAAACCGCTGCGTGCGCGCGCGCCGAAGTTGCCCGAGCACGACCTGCTCCAAACGCACCGCCACTGATCTTGTCATCGGTCGTAGCAGGCGAAAGTTGTTCAAAAAAACTAGTCGAACCAACAGGTTACGCACACAAACACACAGCCGCGCACTAAGTTCTACATGCCACCAACGCTGAAAACGTGGGCCCATCGCACGCGGTAATGCCAGGTCATGCTGCTACTTGTCTTGCATGTCGTGCACGGCGCGCGGTTACGTTTATCGACGCTTTCGGGGCATCGTCGACGCCCGGCCAGCGACTCGGACCGCGTGGCCGTTCAGCCCACGGAGGCAAAGGCCTCGATGAAGTGACGGATAACCTCCTTGGCAAACTGGTCGGGGAATTCTTCGTGCACAAAGAGTTTGCCTCCTTCCACCTCCACGAGCGTCGCTGGTCCAGCAAACTGCTCGAGCATGCGCTTGGCCGCGTCGAGCTTGAACCAGGGGTCGCGGGTGCCCCAGATCAGCCGCACCGGAGCGGTGATCTGCTGGTGGGCCTCGAAGCAACCGTCGAAGTCCTCCGGGCGCAAACCATCCGCCAAAACAAATGCCCCGGCGAAGCGCCGCCGATCGCGGGCGAGCGGTCGCGCGAACAGGTCAGCGAGTTCCCTGCGCAGCGCAAGATCTGTTGCGCTGGTCTCCCAGGACTTCTCTCGAACCGCCGCAAACTGGAGGCCCAACCACATCGCGGGCTTCGCCCCGAAACGGCGACCGTTGCGGAGCGCGGCAAGGAACAGGCCGGAGTAGTCCTTTGGCGTCTCCGTATTGCCCAACACCAAACCGATGATGCGCTCAGGCATCTTTGCCGCGACCTTGCGGGCAAAGCCACCGCCGCTATCGAAGGCGACGAAGCCGAAACGCTCGGCGAGGTCCATCTTCTCGACCGCCTGAGCGAGACAGGTCGTGAGGCCCTCGCACCCCCGCGGTGTTTCGTCCGTCCACGTGCTTCGCCCGGCGCCCGGCAGGTCGATCACGTGACAGGTAAAGTGCTCGGCGAGCACGGGAACAATACGCCTCCAGGTGCGGGCATCGACGGGCCATCCGTGCACAAGGACCAGATCGGGCCCGCGACCGATGACCCAATAGGGCAGACGGGCGTGCCCTAGGTCGAGCCACCGCTTTGGCTCACTCATCAACTCCTCAGCGACGGCCATGGCCGCGACGCGCTCTGTATACATAGACATGGGCACAGCTCGATCGGTTGCCGCCGACCCTACCGGACCGAGCCGGCGAGCACGAGCCGTCCTTAACCGCAGCCAAATCAGTTATGCGCCAAGGCGCGGCTCGCGCGAACAACGCCGGTTCGTTTTGGGCTTCGACCAGCTCGGGTCGAGCCCCGCGGCCTCGACCATGAACAGGTCGGCCGAACTGAGCATGAAGGCCGTGGCGCTCCGATCGCTCGGGCGCGACGCGGGCGGCGGGCTCGGTCGGGGCGGACCACCCGGCCGGGCATCCACGCTCCGAAGGCGACGGGTCTAGGCACGATGGTGAGCGCCGTCCACACCACCCAAGGCCGCAGATCGTGGCCGTAGTGCATGGGTGGCGGCGGGGGTCAGCTCCAGACCCACGAAAGACCTGCCGGAGCAGGTTGGGCACTTGGGATGCGATCGAAAACGCGAAGTGGGCCTGGGGCAGGCGCGGTTTGGCGACGAGGACCGCCCGATGCACGCCCGCGCTGACTCGAAACACCGCTTTGCGACACCACCCGACCCCGAAAGCCAGCCTGCAAAGAAGCCCGCCAGTCTCGCGCGCGATAGGCAATCGTGCAGTCCGGCACCGGGAGTCCCCCGCCGGCCAATTCTTCGACAGATAGCATCAAGGACGATATGAACGGCTAGTCGCCCGTTGATAGAGAGTGGGGCGGCGCCAGCATGCTCATATTTCTCATCGCTGAAGGACAAAAGCCCGATGTGGTCCTGAGGCCGCTCGAAGAAGTGCTCCTTGACTACAGCAAGGTCCTGCCACGCCTTAAGGCCTTGCAGATCATCCCTTGGTTTAAGCTCGTCCCAGACCCAGAGAAGTTTGCTGCCGTGGTCCTAGAGATCGCGAGTGCGGACCGTGTCTGTCTGTCGATACTTGCCGAGGCCGAAGCAGATAGTACGGTGGAACACCGAATTAAGGGCCAAGCGTTCACGGACGAGCGCCTTCAGGAGCATTACCTCAACCTGCTACGAAACTGGTTGTCGCCGCTATCCGGGAACGTCGGCAAGAAGGCCGTGACCGCCCACGATGTGACCATCCATGAGCAGTACGAGGCCGTCTGGAAGCGCTACGGCCTCAATCCGCGTGAACTGGAGCAGGTGGCTAAGCTACCTTTCTTCACCCAGCGCTCAAACGCGGGGCGCCGTGACAGGGCCCAGATCTACCGAAATATTACGGAGTTTGCCCGCGCCATCATCGGCGAGATCACCGTCTGGGCCACGCGCAAGATCGAAAAGGCCATCGCCTACCAGTTGGCTCGAAGCCGGGGTCTCGCGGACTGCCAACGGCGCCTCCTCGCCCAGCTTGTCGTGCAGGGGGTTAAGCTGACGTGTCGTTCTTGGGAGTACATCCCCTATTATCTCTATGGGGCGGCTGGAGATCGAGTAGACGAGGATTTTGCGCGCGTCCGGGTCTTAGGGGCCCTTCACGACGCGCTCGCCGATGGGGAGGATACGGCGAAGCTGGCCGATGAGAAGCACATCTTGGGCTTTACAGCCTTGGGGGCTGAGTATGCACGTTGGAGAGCGCTGCCCAAGGTCATACGCTATCAGGCCCTCATCAGCGACTTTGCGCGGATCATGCCTGGAGGTAAGATCAACTCAGACCACGTTCGCATAGAAGCCTCCCATAAACTCCTCGACGGGCTGAAGCCTGGGGCCAGTAGCGCTCGCGGCTGGCCTTGTAAGATGGTCCCACATAAACACGTGAACCCCCACGACCCCGGGAGAGACTTTCCTCACGCCACCGGCTGGGTTCGCAACGAGTTTTGCCCCAATGTCATTACCTCGCGGCTGTTGCTCGCTCCCCTCTACGCCGGTACCTCCGGCCACACCCAAGGCCGCATTCTGGCTTGGGCCAAGCTTGCTGAGGCTGCAAACGTCCCCGCTCATCTCATCATCCCGGCAGGCTACATTGCGCTGTGGAGACTATTCTACGATAAACGAGTGAGCGGCTTTCACACCCCTTTTGAGACTCTGCAGGGCGCGTTCGTCCTACCTGACGTCAGCGTGGGAATAAAAGGCTGCCGGACATTCGATGACGACGCGGCCTGGAACATGATCGTGGAGCACATTGGCCGGGGTAGTGATCTGAAGGCGCTGTGGCTTCACTGGCGCGACACGCTAGGCGCACGGGGGCGATCTCGGATCGAAATTCTGAACCTACGACTTGCTGAGGAACGTGTCGCGACCATGAGCGCCGACGTGGGTACAGTCGTTCCCAGGTGGAGCCTTGAGGACAATCCTAGCCGGACGGGTACAGAAGTGGCGACCTGGACCCTCGAACGCATCGAACGTGCTCAGGACCGCGCTTCTCTACGTCTGCTTCAAGACGCGCCTCCAGTTGTATTGACAGAAAAGGACCTGCTGCAGATGGTAGAAATGCAGGAGCGTGCGGAATCTACCCCGCTGCCAGAGGACGAGGATGACTGGGAATAGCCCGGGGGGTTATGCCGTCGCGTCGTCGCAAGCCTGAGCGGGCCTCAGCAAGGAGACTGAAGATGGGATACTTGGTGTCCGCGAACACGCCGCGGCGACGGCTTGACGCCCCGGACGAAAACGCCGCATGAAACTGAGGTGAATAGACTCACACCGGGGTGGCTGGTGGTGCTGGCGGGGTGCAACTCAGCGTTCAACTACACAGACGCCGCCGGCCCACGTTATGGCGGCGACTTTCGAACCGAGCAGCCGACAGGACCGGATGGACTCAAGGTCGTCAGCTTCAATATCGAGTTTGCTCGCCGAACCGCTGATGCGGCCGAAGACATTCGGGCCGATCAGCGCCTGGCGCAGGCAGACTTTGTGCTGCTCCAGGAGATGACACCGGAAGGCAGCGAAGTCATCGCGCGCGCGCTGTCCATGTCCTACGTCTACTACCCTGCGTCTCAGAACGACGGCGGGGACTTTGGGCAGGCCATTCTATCGCGCTGGCCCCTGCTGTCTGACAGTAAACTCATCTTGCCATTTGTGGACCCGGTGAACGGCCGCCAGCGTATCGCGGTGTTCGCCGACGCCCTTGTCGGGACGGCGACCGTCTCCATCGCCAGTATCCACAACCTAACCCCGGTCGCTGGTCCCGCAGCCAGACTTGCGCAGGCCGAAGCAGCCATTCAGTTCATCGGCGATTCGCCGCGCGCAATCATCGGCGGGGACTTCAATACCGGAGATCCCGGTGCAGAAGACGCCACCATCGAAACCTTTGAAAAGGCTGGCTACGTCTACGCCAGCACCGACGCGAAAAACACAGGAGAAGGCAAGATCGGCGTGTGGACGCTGGACTACATCTTCGCACGAGGCTTCGACTCAGTAGCCAGCGGCACCGTCGAGAGCGATGTGGGTGACCACGACCCGATTTGGGCCGATCTGTCCTGGCTATGAAACGCGCAGCTCTTCTTGCACTCGCTCTACCGGGTTGCCTCAGCTACGGAAGCCACCTGACGCCCTACAGCACACCACAGGGTGAACAGGAAGCACACGCCTCTACCGACGTGCTCGTGGTCGATCGCGGTGTCGGCGCCCAGTCACTCGGCCAAGTGGAAGTGGGCTTGCGCCGCGGGCTGACTCAAGATCTAGACATAGGCGCACGACTATACCTCGCTGGGGCAGGCGCAGACATCCGCTGGACGGTCCGACGAGGAACAAGGTGGGCGCTGGCCTGGGTCTTCGGTCTCAGCGGTGGCTTTGTTCCGGTAAGTAATCGCGACGAAGACCTGGCGCACTACAGCTTGGACCAGTCAATCATTCTCGGCGGCAGACCATGGGCAGCCTTTCAATGGACCTTCGCAGGCCACGCGCACAGCCAACTGCGACAAGGCGCTGGCAAGCTGCGTTTCGTTCAGGTCCTTGGGGCCTCGGTCGGCACATCTTGGATGGTCGACGACAACGTGTGGCTGGGTCCGGTAGTGGGCGTCTTTGCCCCCATCGACCCGGGACGTGAAGGCCGAGGCCCCTTGTCGTTTAGAGGCGGGCTGAATCTGCGCATCGAGTGACGGATCGTTGCGTACGAACCGCCACCGGGCCCCTATTCCAGTAGCGAAAGCTGTCCTGCGTTTGGTGACCGCTGGGCCCGCCAGCCTTCGAGCTTGAGCAGCGCTTCTTTGGCCTTGAGGCCGCCGCCGTAGCCCGTCAGAGATCCGTCAGCTCCGATCACGCGGTGACATGGCACGATGATTGATATCGGGTTGCGACCATTGGCGGCCCCGACCGCGCGCACTGCCTTGGGGCGGTCGATGCGAGCCGCGAGAGTCGCGTAGCTCGATGTTTCGCCGTAGGGGATGTCGCGCAGGGCGGACCAGACCTCGAGTTGAAACGGGGTGCCGCTGGGTGCCAGCGAGATCGAGAACGCGCGGCGCTCGCCTGCGAAGTACTCCAGCAGCTGTTCGCGGGCTAACTGAAGCCATCTTGCACCTTCGGGAGAGCCATCTCCGGTCGGACTGTCGGGTGCGTCGGCACCGAACAAGAGGTGGGTCAGACCTTCGGACTTCGCGGCGAGCCGGAGGGGACCGATCGGTGTAGGGAGTAGGCAGTGGGTGCTGAGTGCTGTCATGAGGTGCCCTTCGTGACGCCGTCTCGCCACAGTACAATCGCTGCGTAAGCCCGCCATGGGCGCCACGCTGCCGAATATGCGGCGGCTTGGCGCGCTGACGCTGGTGTGCCCTCTTGGCCGAGCGCCTTGCGCAGCCCAAGGTCACCGCTGGGAAACGCGTCCGGCTCATGCAAGGCGCGCATCGCGATGTACTGGGCCGTCCAGTCCCCAATGCCCTTCACCGCCCGCAGCTGCGCGATTGAAGTCTCGAGGTCGCTCCCGAGGGCGAGCAGTTCTGGCCGTTCGGCCACCGCCGCCGCGAGGTCGCGGATGGTCTGTGCCCGAGCCTTAGGAAGTCCGATGGGTTCGAGCGAAGCGTCCCGGAGCACCTCAGGGGGTGGAAATACGTGGCTCAGCCCGGGGGCATCACCCCCGATCGCCTCACCGAAGCGCTCGACAAGCCGGCCTGCAAGTGTTGTTGCGCCAACCACAGAGACCTGTTGGCCGAGAACTGCGCGTACCGCGACCTCGAAACGATCCCAGGCGCCCGGCACGCGCGCGCCCGGGTTGCGACGGGCTGCCGCGACCAGCTCTGGCGCCTCCATAAGTTGACCAAAGATAGTTGCCGGGTCCGCCTGTAGGTCGAAGAGGTGGCGGGCTTGCGCGGCAAGGTGCCCCAGGACGGGGGCCGCCGCCACCGGCGCGCTTAGGCGAAGTTCCGGGAGGGTCGCGCTGCATCGCACCGAGATGCGACCCACAAAGCCTGGCAACCCTACTGTCCGCCGGTACACACCATCGTGCACGACCTCGACCCCGGGGATGGCCCGGGGCGCGATAAACCGAAGCAACCCGGGCCAGTCGAAGGGCGCACGATAGCCCAGTCGCAATTCAACCTGCCCTTCCGGGCTCTGTTGGCCGCGACTGGCCGCGCGCCTAAGGGTTTGGGGTGTCGCGTCGAAGGAGGCCCGGATCGCCCGGTTGAAGCCACGCACATTCTTAAAGCCCGAGGCCATTGCGACGTCGGTCATCGACAACGTGCTCGTCTCGAGGAGCCGCTTGGCGAAGTGCGCGCGGCGCGTCTGAGCCACCGCGAGCGGGGGTGCGCCGAGCTCCGCGACGAAGAGTCGACGTAGGTGCCGATCTCCCACACCGAGCCGAGCCGCGAGCTCGGGCAAGCAGGCGGACTCAAGAGCGCCGTCCTCTATCATGCGCAGAGCCCGTGCGATCGTTGCGGAGGTGCCCAGCCAGGCGGGTGTGCCGGGAGAGGCTTCTGGCCGACACCGCCGACAGGCCCGAAAGCCCTGGGCCTCGGCCGCGGCCGCACAGGCGAAAAAGACACAGTTGCTCGCACGAGGGGTCCGGGCAGGACACACGGGGCGGCAGTAGATTCCCGTGCTCGTCACCCCAGTGAAGAAGCGCTCATCAAAGCGAGCGTCCCGGGTCCGCAGGGCCCGGTAGTACAGCGCGTCCTGCGATGTCACGCCGCGAGCCTACCGCGAGCAGGGGCGCGGCGTTGGACATTTTCGGACCTGACCATGAGTGGCACGAGGCACGAGATCCGATTGTGCGTCCACCGCGCTCGAGCGGCACCACCCAGACCATGAGTACCTGCACCACAGTGGGTTCGTCATCAACCTATACACTGCAACCGGGGGAGACACCCGTCTGCACGGGTTTCGACGGGATGATCACGAATGAGTACGACGTACCATTGTCCCAGATAGTCGGCGTCCATGAGCTGCACCGTTTCTGCAAACCGTGCCCGGTTGATATTATTCATATGTGCGAAGGCGCATCGTAGGAATCATGGGTTTAGGGCACAGGCACCAATACTCGTGTCGACCTCGAACCTGTTCACAGCATGACACAGACCGCCATCGCGGGCACGAAGTACGAGGCCTCAGCCTATCTCTTGCGCTGTGACAAGAATGACCTTCGAGACCCAAGAGCACACCCAGGCGAGCGCGCTCACCAGCCAATTGGTCCGCACTACCAAGCACCTAAGGCTCGCACGCCGGAACGCCCCGCTGAGCTCATCCCGGGGCGGCACCGAACTTCTTGCAAGTATTGGAGCCCCGACGTCGAATAGGCAGCATGAAGACCCTCGCCCTACCCACGCTCGCGCTTTGCAGTGCGTATTTGGCCCTCACCGGCTGTCAGACCGTCTGCGAGCAGGACTCGGACTGCTCTGCTGAGCAGACCTGCTTCCTGAACCGCTGCACCAACCCCGCAACCAAGAACCCCGCCAACTTCGGCGATGGCTGCGAGCCGGGGGCCCGCCAGTGCCTCATCACGGGGACCCCAGAGGGTGTTCGTCACGTTGTCGAGGCCTGCGGGGTAGACGAGGCGGGAGAGTCACGCTGGGCGCAGGCTGAGATCTGCGAGGCCTCCCTGTACTGCGATGACGGGCTCGGAGCCTGCGCCACCCCGACGGCGCCGAACGGTGCCTGCACCCGCACCCCAGACGCCCCACCATGCGCGTCCGGCCATAAGTGCTCAGGGGTGCCCAACCTCTCACCGGTCTGCCTGCCAACCTGCGCGGAGGGTCGCGACTGTGGCGGCGGCGAGCTGTGCGCGTACGGAACCTGTATCCCCACCGGCCTGTGCGCGGGGTGCGAACGTGGCGCACGGCGCTGCGTCGGCGCGACGACGCAGGTCTGCGTAATCGCCGATGGCGAGTGCACCGCGTGGCGCGACGAAATGACCTGTGGCGGCTCGGACCGCTGCGAGGCCGGCGCATGCGTAGGCACCGTGGCCGAGGGCGGGGCCTGCGCCCCGATTGCGAGCTGCCAACCCGGCCTGGTCTGCCTGGAGGACACCGCGGTATGCACGCTCGCTTGCGCGGACCAGGCCAGCTGCGGCGGGAAGCGCTGCCTCGTCACGCCAAGTTCACAGCTGCAGGGGGTCTGCGTCGACGACGGCGGGCTTGCGGTCGATGTGAGCTGCGTGGTGGTGGTGGAGTCCGCGATCGCGCGGGGCCAGTGGGACTATTTCGCCCTCTCGGGCCGTGGGCCGGCCGATCTCTACGTGCAGCTGACCGGGCCCGACTACAGCTTTTCCACGGGCGTCGTGGAAGACAGCGAGGAGGCCACGTTCAATGAGACCTCGCCGCCCCTCGCCTTCGTCACGCTGGTCGGACTGGACGTCGTGGTCCTCGACGGCGACTTTCAGGGTGTGGACACCGTGGGGCGCTGGCCGATCCACGAAGGCTTCAACTGGTCGACGGGCAGCAATTGGTCCGTGGCCTTCGGCGACGACGACCGCGCGGTCCGGCTGCGCATTGAATGCTCGCCCTGACCCTGACTCACTCGCTAAGAGGCCGGCCATGCAGGTCAACCTGCCGATAGACGAAGAGCCCTAGCCCGCGTTCAGCGGCACTTGCCCTTGTTCGCACGGCAGCGACCCGAGCAACAGTCATTATTCGTCGTGCAGGATGCGTTGCGGCCGCCGCACTGGGGGATCGGAAGGCAGACCCCTCCGCTGCAGGACTCACCAGCGGGGCAAACCACCGGGGTCTGGGCGCAGCCGGTGACCGCGTCGCAGAGGTCGACCGTGCAAGCGTCACCGTCGTCACAGCTCACCGGCGGATTGCTGCAAACGTAGGTCGTCGCACTCTGGGCGACGCAGACGTCCGAGGTGCATGCGCCGGCCGGGTCGGAGCAGTCCACCGACGTCCCCGCCCCACAGCTGCCGCTATTGCACCTCTCGACGCCGTTGCAGGGGTCACTATCGCTACAGTCCGCGTCGGTCTGGCACTGCGGGGCGCCGGGCACGAAGGGCGCAATGTTGGTGATCCGGGTGGCGTCCTCCCAGCCCGGGCAGCCGCTGTTGGAGCAGGTGTTCGAAACGTAGCAACGCCCCTTGCGTTTGAAGTCAGTATTGCCTCGGACGAGGATGCCCTCGACCATCCCGCTGTTCGCGTCGATGATCGGCGAGCCGCTGTTCCCACCGTAGGTGTCGACGTTCGCCTCAAAGTAATTGGCTTGAGAGTTGCCCTGCACAGTGGCGCCGCCTGCAACCTTGAGCGGGATGCCTGCAGGGTGTCCGGCAACCACTAGCGGCGCGCCGAAGCTGACGGTGCCCGAGCGTCGAATGTTGAGCGGGGTGTGCCCCTGAACGGCCCGATCGAGGCGGACGACGGCGAAGTCGTTGGTGCTGGTCTCCTGCCGCGCTACGACATGGGCGCAGCGATAGACGTCGGCGGTCGGGACCTGACTTCGCACCGTTGAGGCGTTGACCATCTCGAAGCCGAACGCGAAGTACGTCGAGCTACAAGAGCTAGCAGTGATGCAGTGCCCGGCGGTGGCCAACAGGTCAGGAGCCACGAGGAAGCCTGTGCAGTCCGCGGTGGTGGGCTGGTTGCGGTAGGGCTCCGAGCTACACAGACTATACGCGGCGCCGAAGGACACGGAGGTATCGATCGCATAGCCCCCCGAGATGGAGGTCAGGTTGCGAACGTCGAGCACTGCGGCGGTCGCGTCGGCGAGGGCGAGTTCGGTCGGGTCGCTGACCTCGTAGACTTCGCGGCGATCGTCGGCGCCATAAATTAGCGGGTCATTAGACTGAGCCGTGGCTGGTTCACCGGCGGGGCCCCCGCAGGCGACGGCGCCCATGGTCAACGCAAGGGTAGAAAGGACGAGGCGAGGGCGGAGAAATGACATCGGCACGTAGATAGCAGAACGTCCGCGCCGCGAATACCTGCCCCGAGCCAAGGGCCGCTGGGTGACAGCGAGTCCCAGACCGCAGCTCTACGGCAGCATGCAGGCCAACGTCGATCACCCCGCTGAGTCCACGCGCCACACACCCGGACTCTGCCCCACGTGGCGCTTGAAGGCGCGGCTGAAGGCAGCCTCCGACGCGTAGCCCACCGACGCCCCCACCGCGCCTACGCTCTCGGCGCTGCTGCGCAAGGCCTCTTTCGCACGAAGCATTCTCCAACGCAGCACGTAGGCCGCGGGCGCCTCCCCAACGACGTCCGTGAAGCGGGTATACAGTGACGAGCGGGACATGCCGGCGGCTTTGGCAAGGGTCGCCGCGGACCACGCCTCTGCGGGGTTCGAGTGGATCGCAGCCAAGGCGCGGGACAGCTGCGGGTCCTCAAGCGCCGCCAACCACCCTCCGCAATCCGAGTTGCGTACCCAGTCGCGCACCGCCTGTATGAAGAGTACATCCGCGAGTCGGGTCACGATCGCGTCGCTACCCGGACGGGCGCCGGACAGCTCCGCGCCGATCATACGTAGGGTAGCGTCCATCCACTCCGCGGCCGGACCCTCGCCCGCGCGGGTGTGCAGCACCGCAGGCAGGTGCGGAAGCAAGGCGTCCTTCGCGGCGGGCCCGAAGCGGAATGTTCCACAGAGGATAGAGGTCATCGGTCCGTCGCCCCCGTGGCTCACGCACGGCAGGCCGTCCGGCCCGGCCGGCTGCGGTAAGCCCGCAATGGCAACCGGCGGGGTGCCTGGAGCGTCACTCATGACGTGGGCATGTCCGTGGGGCAGCACCACGATGTCGCCCGCGCGCCACGCGATCGGCTCGGGCGCGGGGTCCTCCGGCGTGCAGGGCTCGACCTGGATCCAGCCGGCGCCGCGCACAATGGCGTGAAAGACGGCGGAGCCATCATCGAAGCCCCGGGTATGCAGCGCCCACGGCGCACCGAGCCGAGCGCGGCAGAAGATGCTGCCTTGAACACCGGAGCGGTCGATGAGGGTCTGGAGGGGGTCGTGATGCATGAGCTTGGACGTTTGAGCAAGAAATACGGACTCTTTGGGATTCTATCGTCCACACTACCGGACTACAACTGAACTTGTCGAAATCAACGACGAACGGAGCAGAACGATGACCAAGACCTGGATCGCCACCCTGTTGAACTTCTTCTTTCCCGGTGCGGGCTACCTATTGCTCGGGCACAAGGTGCCCCTCGCGGCCGCCTGGCTGGTGGGTGTCATCGGCCTGACCTACGTCGAGCTCGGTATCCAGAGCGCGGCCCCCACCTACTACTGGCCGATGTTCGCGAGCGTATTCGTCATGAACATTGCCTTCGCGGTGGACGCGTTCCGCGTCGGCAAGGCCCACGCCACTCCCGGTGTACCCGTGCCCGCCTGAGGTGCTGACGATGTCGAAGACAGATACTATCGAAGTCACCGGGCCCGTGCCCGCGAGCATCGACGCCGTGTACTCGGCGTGGCTCGACGGACAGGCCCACACCGCGATGACCGGCGGCGCTGCGACATGCGAGGCCCGGGTCGGCGGGCGTTTCACGGCATGGGACGACTATATCGAAGGTGAGAACCTCGAGCTCGAGGCCCCGCACCGCATCGTGCAGGCGTGGCGCAGCTCCGAATTCCCCTCGAACGCTCCAGCCTCTCGCTTGGAAGTCTTGCTCAAGGCCACCGAGGGCGGCACGCAACTGACCTTGCGTCACTCAGGCATCCCTGCTGGGCAAGGGGCGAGCTATGAGCAGGGCTGGGTCGATCACTACCTTGAGCCGATGAGAGTATATTTTTCGAAGTAGCACGGCCGAGGGCAACCGCCAGGCGGGCTGCGTGGGACCATGAGTACCAACTCGAACGCAGTGCGAAAGCGGTACGAAGTGGGGCGCTCTGGCGGCGCCGCCTGTCGCTCTGATAGCCTCGGCCATGATGATGTGCACCTTGCGACGCTCGGCAGTCTTGGGCCTGGCCGCGACCCTCGGGATGAGCAGCGGCTGCGCAGCACGCAACCGAGCCTATGGCGACCGAGCCCTTGAGGACGGTGAATTCAGACACGCCACCGCCAACTATCTCGTAGCTGTCTACAACGACCAGATCCAAGACGCCGAGACTATGCGCAGGTCCAAGACCCGCTTGGCGGTGGCCGCCGGGCACGTGCTGAGCCCGGCCCTCAAGGAGGCCACCGAACTCTACCACGATGGCTTCACGGCCCTCTCCCTTCACCTCGCGGCGGACCTGTGTGCCGGCGAGGTCTACGGCGGCTTGCCTGTGGGCCCAGAGGGGCTGGTGCCTGGAGCTTGCAAACTCACTGTCGAGGCCGGCCTGCGACTGCTGGGCCTGGAGGAGGGTAGCGACCGTCCCCCCCTGGACATCATGCTCGCGCGCTTCGATGCGATCGCCGAGCTCTTCGTGCTGCGCCCCGTGCCCGAGCCGCTTCGGGCGGCGGTGCGAAGGGAGATCAGCAAGGCTGCGCAGCTTGAGCCGAGGGGCCCAATGGCCGGGCATACGTGGCTTGCGGCCCGCA
>Ga0193954_1001253_pt1 | contig 13200 bp, 9 predicted proteins | sample BB_5_MG_FD_140340 | JGI IMG/M metagenome (GOLD analysis project Ga0193954, IMG submission 140340) | Microbial mat bacterial communities from the Broadkill River, Lewes, Delaware, United States - BB_5_MG | ecosystem: Environmental > Aquatic > Freshwater > River > Microbial mats | place: USA...
AAGGAGAATCAACCAGCCAGAATATCGAAGCATTTATGAAAGAGTGGGGTGTGGATATGTCGCTGCAGTCCCGTGGTGGTGTAGAGCAGATGCCACAAGAGTTTGAACCCGCCGCCCGCGAAGTCTTTTTGCTGCAACGTAAAAAATCGAAAGTAGGTGCTAATCTGGGTAAAACCACCGGCTGGATTCATCGTACCGATTTAGTGAAAAAAGGTGTAAAAATGCTCAGCAGTTGTGAGTATCTGAAGATCGATGATCAAGGACTACACCTGCTGGTAAAAGGAGAGCCACAATTACTGGATGTAGATAATGTTATTATCTGCGCAGGCCAAGAACCAGAAAGAACTGTGGCAGATCAGGTTCAAGCCAAACCTGTACATCTGATTGGTGGAGCAGATGTGGCCTCTGAGCTAGATGCTAAGCGAGCGATAGATCAAGGTACTCGACTGGCTGCTACCATCTAATTGTAGAAACTAACTAAAAAATGCCTGCTTTCAATCTGCAATAGAAAATAGCCGATGCCCGCTTTGCGAAAAAAGTGGGCATCGGTGTCAGTACTTTTCACTATGGCTCACAAGCCGGTTTTGATAGCCAGCCTGCACTTATTTAATATGGGACAGGGGTAGTTCTGTTCGGTGTAATACGCGACGCATCACAAAGCTTGTGCGGATGCTGGAAACACCATCAATCTGGTTCAATTCTTTAAGCAAAAATCGCTCGTAGTAGGACATGTCTGGCATGAGTACTTTGAGTAAGTAATCTGCATCTCCACCGGTGATAAGGGCGCATTCTTGAACTTCACTGTAAGTAGAAATCTTACTTTCAAAGTTCTCTAAAATTTTAGGTAGTTGTTTATCTAGGCTGACATGGATAAATACGGTAAGCGGTAACCCTAGAGCATCCTGATTTAACAGGGTGACTTGGCGGTCAATAATTCCTGCTTCTTCCAGTTGTCTTACCCTTCTTGAGCAGGGGGAGGGGGATAGGCCGACGATATCCGCAAGTTCTAGATTGCTGATATTGCCGTTGCGTTGAATTTCTTCGAGAATTCGGCGGTCAATTCTGTCTAATTTTTTAATTGGCATAATTCACTAATTTTTTATTAAATTTTATTTTTATATGCCAAACATTCGTTTCTATCCATTGAATATGAACAGATTGGCTAACTAATGATGGCTATTCTAACCACTTAATTTTTTCGATTTCAACCAGTAAATTTAAGGGCGATAGTGCTGAGCTCGGTTTTGAACGAGAGTTTGATCGCTAAGTGGAGAATATGATGAACAATAATAAACCCCTCGCTTTCTCAACGCGTGCCATCCATTCTGGGTATGACGCCTATGATAATGAAGGCGCTTTAAACCCGCCTGTTTACATGACATCCACTTTCTGTTTTGAGAATGTCGAGCAAGGTGCTGCGCGATTTGCGGGAGAGGAAGCTGGGCATTTTTACAGCCGTATTTCCAACCCTACACAAGCCCTATTAGAGACGCGCTTAGCTGATCTTGAAGAAGGGGAGGCATGTCTGGCAACAGCTTCCGGTATGGGAGCTATTACGGCGGCTATGTGGTCACTTCTGTCGCCTGGAGATAAAGTGGTGGCCGATATGACATTATACGGCTGCACATATGCATTTTTTCAGCATGGCTTAAAGAAGTTTGGTGTTGAAGTGGAGTTTGTTGATTGCACTAACGCAGACGCTGTTGCCAATGCCCTCACGCCAAATACCAAAGTGGTGTATTTCGAGAGCCCCGTAAATCCGAACATGCGCATTATGGATATTGCACATCTGAGCAAACTAGCTCATGACTATAATCCTGATATAACGGTGGTGGTTGATAACACTTATTGTACGCCTGCACTGCAGCGCCCATTAACAATGGGGGCAGATCTTGTTGTTCACTCAGCTACCAAATATTTAGGTGGGCATGGTGATCTTATTGCGGGTGCTGTTATTGGTAAACAGGATCTTATCACTCACATTCGTGTATTTGGTTTGAAGGATATGACAGGTGCCGTTATCGCACCACTGACAGCCTTTCTGGTTCTACGGGGTATAAAAACACTAGAGCTTCGCATGGAGCGCCATTGCAGTAGTGCCCAGAAAATTGCTGAGCGCTTACAACAGCATCCGGCGCTTGAGTCTATCTATTATCCTGGTTTGAAAGATGATCCTTATCATGAGTTGTCTACGCGTCAGATGAAAGCCCCCGGCGGTATGATTGCAATGGAGCTGAAAGGTGGCTTCACTGCGGGGGTTGAGTTTATGAATAAACTACAGATGATCAAGCGTGCGGTCAGTTTGGGTGATGCTGAAACCTTGTGTCAGCACCCAGCGAGTATGACTCATGCGACTTACACGCAAGAAGAGCGGGCCTCTTATGGGATTAGCGAAGGTTTAGTTCGTCTTTCCATTGGTTTAGAAGCTGTCGATGATATCCTTGCTGATATCGAACAGGCCCTTGCCGGTTAATCTTTTTCCTCCCCCTGTTTATAGCGCGGTTTATCCGCGCTTTTTTATTTTGAAATGCCGTACTTTCTTAATTTTAGGGCAATGGTGTTATGAGAGACACCTAGTCGGTTTGCTAGCTTTCGGGATGAAGGAAAGTGTGGGAACAATGATGTTAGCAGTTGGGATTCAAACTCCGATATGGCGTCCTCCCAGTTACCTATTTTCAACACTCCTTTGGGTTCGGCATGTTCTGAGCTTGAGTCGAAAGGAAGCTGCTTGGCGTCAATGTAAGTATCATCTGACATGGCAACTGCTCGGAAAAGAATGTTTTGCAGTTCGCGTATATTGCCAGGCCATGAGTAGTTAAGCAGCATCTCCATGGCGGCTTCTGAGACTTCCGGGGCCGGACGGTTTGTTTGTTCAGCGGCGTGTTGAATGAAGTACCTTGTTAATTCTGGGATATCTTCAGTGCGTTCTCTTAGAGGAGGCACGCTCAAGTTCAGTACGTTTAAGCGGTAAAATAAGTCCTCTCTGAACTGGTGCTCCTCTGCCATGGCAAGTAAGTCTCTATGGGTTGCACTAATGATACGCACATTTACCGAGATCTCCTTCTCCCCACCAATACGCCTGAAAGAGTACTCCTGTAACACGCGAAGCAGCTTAGCTTGGAGGTAGGGGGACATCTCACCAATCTCATCAAGAAAAACAGACCCGCCATCCGCTAACTCGAATAAACCGGGTTTGCCGTTTTTGCTGGCGCCGGAGAAGGCGCCGGGTGCATAGCCAAATAACTCACTTTCTAGCAGGTTTTCTGGTAATGCTGCGCAGTTGATCGCCATAAACGGCGCTTGTGAGCGAGCACCGTTTTCATGAAGCATATGTGCCAATAGCTCTTTACCTGTTCCGGTTTCCCCTTGAATGAGCACAGGCATATCTAGTTGGGAAAAGCGCTGTGTGTGGCTAATCAATTCTCGGGTGGATCGTGAAGTACCGATTAATGAGGTGGTGTTATCCCCAGGTGCGTGTGTTACCGCCGCAATTTGCTGGCCTATACGGCGAATGCTTTGCAAGAAAAGTACTGCACCGGAAACCTGTTTTATCCCTCGGTTATAGGAAAAAACGGGTGTGATGGCCGCAAGAAAAGACTGGCCCGCAAGGGTTATATCTAATGTGGTTGGTGATTTTTGTAACAACGACGACAAGGGGTAGTCAGTAAACTCAGTGATCTCCATACCTTGTAGTTGTTCTCTTGGTAACCCCAAAAGGGTGGCAGCGGCCGTATTACTTAATAGGATTTTTCCAAGATGATCTATGTCGAGAATCGGGTCTTGGAGTTTTGATAAAACAGCATCCAAATGTTGGCTGCGCCGCTCACCTGGTAGTAGGTCGACTTCAACCACCTCTGTTACGCCTTCCACCGAGAGTACGACACTTTTTAAGTCTTCCAGCGTCGCCGTATCATCTAATTCTACGAAGGTGTGGTGCAAATGCATTTCCATCGTTACTAGATTCCAGTTCTGTCTAGAAAACACCTCAAGAATTTCTTGGGTAATGCCTAGGCGATCTTTAGAGCGGATATCAAATCTCATGGCGAAGCCTTGTAATGAACATGTAATTTTATTATTACACTGTAATTTTTATGTTACAAATTGATTTTATACTATGTTTTATAAGGAAATTAGCTGTTTTTTCGGAGTGTTAATTATATTTTTGTAATTTTATTATTACATGTTTTTTTGTAAATAATTTTTATTTTTACTTAAGTATTTGTTTTTTAAAAAGTTTTTTAATTTGGCTTATGTTTTGCTCTAGTGAGTTTGAAGATTAATACTCACAGGGCTACATAATGATAAAAAAAGAAGGACACATTAAAGGGGATTCATTGGGCGTTAGTGCACTGTCTGAAGGCGTGCGCTGGAGTTCTGATCTCACTCGCTCTCGTAATCCCGGCCCCTCATTAACCCATAAAGATTGGTCAGATAAAGGCTTTTCAACGGCAGCTGTCCATGCCGGTACTATGGATGATGAAATATCGGGTGCTGTAGGTACGCCAATTTATCAAACATCAACTTTTTTGTTGGGTGATGAGCAATATCGCTCGGTAGAAGAGGGGTATGCGCGTGACCGCTTTATTTATACACGTTACGGAAACCCTAATCAGTGGGCCCTTCAAACAAAGCTTGCCGCTTTAGAAGGCGCTGAATCTGCTTTGGTGTTTAGTTCGGGTATGGCGGCTATTACAGCAACGGTTATGGCGATGTTGGATAAAGGCGCGCATATTGTTGCTTCCAACGAGCTGTATGGCGGGACTTATAACCTCTTCAATCAAGAACTGCCAACGCTAAATATGAGCGTTAGTTATGTTGACCCACGCGATTACGAAGCCATAGAAGCCGCTATACGCCCTAATACGCAGATTCTCTACTTTGAGGCACTCACTAATCCTTTGCTGAAATTGGTTGATATTCGTCGTTTGGCTGAGATTGCTAAACGCAATGAAGTACGTCTCATTATTGATGGTACTTTCCTGACGCCTATTAGCTGTCGCATTGTTGAGATGGGTGCAGATTTGGTGATTCATTCAGCATCTAAATACCTTAATGGGCATAGCGATCTGATTGCGGGTGCTGTGATGGGTAGCCGTAAGCTGGTGGATATGATCTGGCCTCGGTTGTTGGCATATGGTGGCAGTTTAGATCCACATGCGTGCTTCTTGTTTGAGCGCGGTTTGAAAACATTGGCGATTCGCATGGCCGCTCATGAGCGTTCTGCTCTGGCTCTGGCTCAGTATCTTGAACAACACCCATCGGTTAATCGTGTTTTTTATCCACTCTTAGAGAGTCATCCAGATAACAAGCTAGCCCGTGCTGTTTTGAATAACGGCGGTGGCATGATTGCCTTTGAAGTTAAAGGTGGTGATGAGGCTGCATTGGCGCTTCTCAAACACCTAAAACTACCCAAACAAGCGACAAGTCTGGGGGGCGTGGAGTCCTTGGTTAGCCTGCCCTTTAACACTTCACATGCCGGTTATACCAGCAAGCAGCGTCAAGATATGGGAATTAATCCCGGCTGTATCCGTTTGTCTGTTGGCATTGAAGATGCCACTGATCTGATTGTTGATTTTGAACAAGCGCTTAAATCTATTTAACAGGAGCTTTTCCATGCGTAATGGTATTTCGGTCACAGGACTGAGTGAATTTGTAAACGAAATTAAAAGTAATCCAGAAGAGGGGATTGCTAAGTACGGTGTGCAGTTGGATTGGCAGTCAGGTACGCGCTCAAAAGTTACTACGTTACCAATGAGCATTGGCCCTCACACTATCAGCCGTGATTTCTCATGGGAAATTGATGAGCCTCGCCAGTTGTTGGGGTGCAACCATGCGCCTAACCCGCAGGAATATCTGCTCTCTGGTGTAGGTGCCTGTATTTTGGTGGGCTTTGCGGTTGGCGCATCAGTGATGGAGATTCAACTGGAGTCTTTAAAAGTCAGCTTAAAAGGCGAATTGAATCTTGCCGGTTTCTTGGATATCGACCCTAACGCTCCAATCCCATTTAAAGAGATTAATTACAGCATCGAAGTTTCTGGCGACGGTACGCCAGAGCAGTTTGAAATATTGCGCCAAACGGCGCTTAGTCAGAGCCCTAATGCAATGACTGTTATGAAAGGTGCTGATATCAAAGGCGAGCTTATTATTCGTTAATAATCATTAAATATAAGGAGGTTTAATAAAAATAACCTTTGTTTCTCGAAAATAAATATAAAAAAAGGAAAACTTTGATGAAAAAAATAAATAAACTGTGTGCTGGCTTAGTTATGTTGGCCACAAGCTCTTTTGGTTTTGCTAACTCTTCTTCTTTGTGGGAAGAGTCAACCCTGAATAAAGTGATTGGCGCTAATGAGCTGAGAGTTTGTTTTGAGGCGGGCTATATGCCGTTCGAAATGAAAGCAAAAAATGGCGACTATATGGGCTTTGATATAGATATTGCTAAACTATTGGCAAAATCTATGGGAGTAAAGCATACGCCGGTTAACACTGCATGGGATGGTATTATACCTGCCTTGTTAACGAATAAATGCGATATTCTGATTGGAGGTATGACGATTACCTCTCAGCGTAACCTTAAGGTTAACTTTGCTGATTCTTATATCGTTGTTGGCCAGTCCTTATTGATTAAGCCTAGTTTGGCCGGAACCATTAAAAGTTATAAAGACTTGAATGATCCTAAATACACTATCGCAGCTAAGTTAGGTACAACCGGTGAAATTTCTGCGAAAAAGCTGATACCTAAAGCGACGATTCGTTTGTTTGAATCAGAAGCGGAAGGTGCTTTGGAAGTGGCTAACGGTAATGCCGATGCGCTGGTGTATGACTTCCCGTCAAATGCAATTTTCTCATCGCAAAACAAAGGTCGTGTTGTTCACTTAGATGAAGCCTTCACCTACGAGCCGCTAGGTTGGGCGATCCGTAAAGGTGATCCTGACTTCCTGAATTATCTGAATACATTCCTTCGCCAGATCAAAGGTGATGGTACGTATGAGCGTATCTACAACAAATGGTTTAAAGACGACGCCTGGTTGAAGAACGTTCAGTAAATAAAAAAGATAAAGCAGGGGTTGAGTGAAGATGGAAAACAGATCAAATACATTGCTCTGGTATGGCGTATTAATAGCTGTTTTGCTAGGCGTTGTGTATTCGATTACTTTGGCAAGCCAGAGTATTCAATACACTTGGCGGTGGGAGCGTATAACGCCTTACTTGCTAAATACCGAGCCAAAATCCGTTCTGGCACCTTTTGATGGGGTTGCCAGAGTCAGTGCTGATGGTATGTCAGTTGTTGTCGAGTCAGAAAACGGGGAGCCGCCTTTAACGCTGAATAAGTTTGCAGAATTATCAGTGATGGACGGTGATCTGGTATTTGAAGGTGATGAGGTTGTTACAACCAAGGATTGGCGCTTAGGGCCAATTATGCAAGGTTTGATAATGACACTCAAAATTTCCATCGTCTCACTCTTCTTTGCGATTATTATCGGCTTGTTTGTCGGGTTGGCGAGAATCTCTTCCAACCCGGCTCTAAAGCATCTCTCCTTGATTTACGTTGAGATCGTAAGGGGAACACCGTTACTGGTACAGATTTTTATTTTCTATTTCTTTATCGGTACCGTGCTTGGGCTTGATCGTTTTACGGCAGGTGCAGCAGCGCTCTCGGTATTTGCCGCAGCTTACGTAGCGGAAATAATACGCTCGGGTATTCAGTCTATCCCGCCAGGCCAGATGGAGGCGGCGCGTAGTCTGGGTATGAACTATGTGCAAGCGATGATTTATATCATTTTGCCGCAGGCATTCAAACGAACGCTTCCACCTATGGCAGGGCAGTTCATTAACCTCATTAAAGATTCCTCACTCGTGTCGGTTATTTCCATTACGGATTTGACGAAAGCGGGGCGTGAAGTGGTGAGCGGCACGTTCGCGCCTTTCGAAGTTTGGTTTACGGTTGCGCTCTTGTATTTGGTGCTCACAGGCTCTTTGTCCTGGATGGTGAAACGATTAGAGAAGAGGTTAGCAAGCAGTGACTAAAGATTATCAAGGCAATGACATGATCGTTGCGAATCAAATCGATAAGTTTTATCCCAATGGTTGCCATGCGCTAAAAACGGTTTCTGCAACGGTTCATCGTGGTGAGGTCGTCGTTGTCATCGGGCCATCTGGTTCAGGTAAATCAACTTTTTTAAGAACCTTGAACCAACTAGAGACGATTAGCAGTGGCTCCATTACTGTTGATGGTACGGATATGTATGCCAAGGGCACGGATATTAATAAGCTTCGTGAAGAAGTGGGTATGGTCTTCCAGAGCTTTAATCTGTTTCCGCATATGAGTGTGTTGGAAAATGTCATGCTGGCTCCACTTAAAGTTTCTAAACGCAACAAGCGTGAAGTTGAAGAGCATGCTAAAGCGTTGCTCTATAAAGTTGGGTTGGAGTCCCGTATGAACAACTATCCCTCTCAATTATCAGGTGGCCAGATGCAGCGCGTTGCTATCGCAAGAGCGTTGGCTATGAAGCCTAATATCATGTTATTCGATGAGCCAACGTCTGCGCTGGACCCGGAGATGGTCGGCGAAGTATTGGATGTCATGAAGAGTTTGGCAAAAGATGGAATGACCATGGTGGTCGTCACTCATGAAATGGGCTTTGCTAAAGAAGTGGCTGATAGAGTGCTCTTTATGGAAGATGGTGAGTTGCTGGTAGAAGATACACCGGCGGACTTCTTTGAGAGACCCTCACATCCTCGCTTATCAAAGTTCCTGTCACAAGTGCTTTGAGGCTTAAAACTACAGTTTCTGCTAATGGTGAATAATAGTGCTATTTTTCAAATAAAATTTAGCACTATTAATTACAAAGAGGCGGTATTTTTAAAATATTTGCAATCTAATGCTAACAGCAGGGTGCTACATTAATCTCACAAACTGGCATTACAGACGATCCGTATCTCCTGGTTTGTATTCGATCCAAAAGATCGATAATCACTGTCCTTAAAAAGGGCTCTGTTTAGGGACTCTACTCGAGTCCCCTTAATTAACCTGTTGTTAAAGCCCTTTGGGAATAAATCTATGAATACAGTTAATCCTATAACTGAGTCAATTTATGATGAAGATTTGACTCAAGAAAATAAAGAGTGGATTGAAGCGCTTAACGATATATTGAGTGCCCAGGGAGAACACAGAGGAAAAGATATTCTACGCCTCTTACAAAACCACTTGTTAGGTAAAAATATTGAGTTAACAGAGGCTACTTTAAATACGCCTTATCGAAATAGTATCTCGATAAATAATCAGCCAGCATACCCAGGTAATCCAGAGATCGAAGCCAAGCTTGAGAATATTATTCGTTGGAATGCCGCAGCGATGGTTTTAAAAGCGAATGATAAGGGCACGGGTGTTGGTGGACATATTGCTACCTACCAATCAGCAGCCACAATGTTGGAAGTAGGTTTTAACCATTTTTTTAAAAATCGAACGGCTGAGTACGGTGGGGATCAATTATTGGTTCAGGCTCATGCTGCGCCGGGTCTTTATGCCCGTGCTTATGTTGAAGGCCGCCTTACCGAGCAACAGTTAAATAACTTTCGCCGAGAACTGCAAGAAGGTGGTGGGTTGAGCTCTTACCCTCATCCGCGTCGTATGCCTGATTTTTGGCAGGGTCCAACGGCTTCAATGGGATTATCTACACCGTCGGCTATTTATCAGGCGCGGTTCATGAAGTACTTGGAAAACCGTGGTCTGAAAGATAAAGATGGTGGGAAAATCTGGTGCTTTATCGGTGATGGTGAATCTGATGAGCCGGAAGTGCTGGGTACCATCAATATGGCTACCCGCGACAACCTAGATAACATGGTTATGGTGATTAACTGTAACTTGCAGCGTTTGGATGGCCCTGTACGTGGTAACGGAAAGATTATCCAAGAGCTTGAGCGCAGCTACCGTGGTGCTGGTTGGAATGTAATCAAAGTGATTTGGGGTAGTGAATGGGATGAGCTTTTTGCCCGTGACCACGATGGTATTCTCCAGTCGCGTATGGATCGAGCAGTTGACGGCGATTATCAGTTCTACACCGTTTCTGATGGGCAGACGGTTCGTGACCATTGGATCGATGGCGATCCACGACTTGAAGCCTTGATGAAAACATTAAGTGATGAACAAGTACGCTGTATCAAACGTGGTGGACAAGATCGTCGTAAAATTTTTGGCGCATTTGATCTAGCTTCCCGTAGTGAAGGAAAGCCAACAGTTATCTTGATGAAAACCGTTAAAGGTGATGGGATGGGGGCTTCTGCTGAAGGCCAAAATACCGCCCACCAGAAGAAACAGTTTACCGCGCAAGAACGCATCGAAATCGGACGCCGCTTTGGTATTCCGCTGACAGATGAACAGTTGGCAAATGGCGATCTATACCTGCCGGCTGATGATAGCGCGGAGATGAAGTACTTACATGAGCGCCGCCAAGCATTAGGTGGGTACTTGCCGTCAAGAGAAGTAAGCTATCCTGCGATAAAAGCACCGGATATGTCGCTTTTCCAAGATGCGCTTAAAGGTTCAGATCGTGAACAGTCTACGACTATGTCGTTTGTACGCATGCTGTCTAAGATGCTCAAAGATAAAGACTTTGGACGTTATATTGTACCTATCGTCCCTGACGAAGCGCGTACCTTTGGTATGGAGTCACTGTTTAATCAGTTTGGCATCTACTCCTGTGAAGGGCAAAAGTACAAGCCGGTGGATTCAAGCAGTTTGCTGCCCTATAAAGAGAAGCAAGATGGCCAATTGTTACAGGAAGGTATCTGTGAAACAGGTGCAATGGCGTCCTTCTTAGCGGCAGGTACGTCTTACGCTAACTATGGTGTACCAACTATACCTTTCTACATATTCTACTCTATCTTCGGATTCCAGCGTGTAGGAGATATGATTTGGGCATGTGCGGATAGTTTGGCGAAGGGTTTTTTACTCGGTGGAACCGCAGGTCGTACAACTCTGAATGGTGAGGGATTACAGCATCAGGATGGTCATTCTCATGCTATCGCTGCGACCGTCCCTAACATGTACAGCTATGACCCCGCTTTTGCTTACGAGTTAGCCGTGATTGTTCGTGATGGTATCTACCGTATGTATGAGCAAGATGAAAAGATCTTCTATTACATCACGGTTTACAACGAAAACTATTCCATGCCGGTCATGCCTGAAGGCGTAGAAGAGGGCATTCTTAAGGGAATGTACCGCTTCCGTAAAGATGAGTCTGCAGGGCATAAAGTTCACCTGCTAGGTAGTGGCAGCATTATGCAGGAAGTCTTAAAGGCCGCTGAACTGTTGGCAGGCTTCGGTTGCAGTACAGATATTTGGAGCGTGACCAGCTATAACCAGCTGAATCGTGATGCGGTAGCAACAGAACGGCAGAATTTGTTGAACCCTGAAAATCCTCAGAAAAATTACCTGCAAACACTCTTGGCTAATGAGACGGGTGCTTTTGTTGCAGCCAGTGATTTCATGAAATCGCTGCCGAACGGAATAGCCCGTTGGTTCCCAAGTGAGTTGGTTGCATTAGGAACGGATGGCTTTGGCCTTAGCGAAAGCCGCCCAACCCTGCGTGATCATTTTGAAGTGGATGCTCGTTATATCGCATGGGGCGCCCTAGTTAGCCTATTCCGCCAAGGAACGCTTTCGGCTTCTGAGTTGGATAAGGCGCGTGAGACGCTTGACATTCCCAAGGAAAAAGCTGATCCAACCCTTTTCTGATGTGATCTATTAAGCACATATTTATTTCTATGAGTCATTCCGGCCTTTAGCTGGCCGGAATGCCCGTATTAATGGGAGCTATAAATGGCTACGCAAATAATAAAAATGCCGGATACCGATGGCAGTGGTGATGTAGTTGAATTCTGCATTCAGATTGGAGATGCAATCTCTGAAGGTGATTCGATTCTTGTTTTAGAGTCGGATAAAGCCTCAATGGAAGTACCCAGTGATATCAGTGGTTCTTTAGTTGAGTGGATGGTTTCAATGGGCGATACGGTCGAAACGGGCACCCCTTTGGCCGTGATCGAGGTGGCAGAGTCAGTACCTGCTGTAGCTGCAGAAGCACCCGCAATATCTAGTGAATCTGTATCTAAACCGGTTGCTGAGTCCGCCATAGCAGCACCTGAGAGTGTTGTGATAGCCGATGAATCTGTTGTTATCGAGATGCCAGATGCCGGTGGTAATGGCGATTTGATCGAATTTTATAAACAGGTTGGTGACAGCTTTAACGAAGGCGAAGCCTTGCTTTTGGTCGAGTCGGACAAAGCGGCGATGGAAGTCCCTGCGCCTTTCGACGGTACGGTTGAGTCCTTGTTGGCAGCGATTGGTGATTCGGTTGGTGAAGGTACGCCTTTAATCCAAGCGCTCAGAACAGGTACGGTAGCCGTTGCTCAGGCAGCGCCTGCTTCTGTTACCGCTGCACCCGAAAAAGCACCGGCTATACCAGAAGCCACGAAACCGAAACCTGCTGCACCATCCGTGGTACGTGATACTTCACCTGTAGTAAGCAGTGGGCCCGCGTATGCAGGGCCCGCAACACGAAAACTAGCGAGAGAGCTAGGTGTTGATCTGTCTCAGGTGACGGGTACGGGTAAACGTTCACGTATTATCAAAGATGATGTGAAACAGTTTGTTAAGTCACGTATGACTAACCCAGTACAAACAATGGCTGTAGGGTCTGGTATACCTGCTATACCCGCACAGGATTTCAGTCGGTTTGGTGAGATCGATACTGTGGACCTATCAGGTATTGCAAAAGCAACATCCGCGCACATGACACGCTGTTGGTTGAATATTCCCCATGTCACCCTCTTTGATGAGGTCGATGTGACGGATTTGGAGGCGTTCCGTAAGTTGATTAATCCAGACCAGCATGGACTGGACAAGAAGCCATCGATTCTGCCGTTTATCGTTATGTTTGCTGCAAGAGCTTTACGCAAGTATCCGCAATTTAATTCATCACTCCACCCGAATGGTGAGCAAATTATCTATAAGGATTACGTTAATATTGGTGTTGCAGTCGATACGCCTGCAGGTTTGGTTGTGCCGGTGATCAAAGATGCGGATAAGAAATCTCTTTACGATCTGTCTAAAGAAGCAGTAGAGCTGGCAGGTAAAGCGAAAGACCGTAAGCTTAAGCCAAACGAGATGCAAGGCGCATGCTTTACGATCTCAAGCCTAGG
>Ga0193954_1001254_pt1 | contig 13195 bp, 9 predicted proteins | sample BB_5_MG_FD_140340 | JGI IMG/M metagenome (GOLD analysis project Ga0193954, IMG submission 140340) | Microbial mat bacterial communities from the Broadkill River, Lewes, Delaware, United States - BB_5_MG | ecosystem: Environmental > Aquatic > Freshwater > River > Microbial mats | place: USA...
AGGGGGAGGTGCCCGCCAGGCCTCGAATCGAGAGGGTGGGGCGCGGCTGTCCATGCCCGATGTCATGAAAGGCGTGGTCGCTGTCCCTGCCCGGGTGGCACGAGGCACAAGAGGCCCCCGAACGTGTGGCCTCGGCGAAGTTGCGCTCTCCTCGGCTCAAGGTCGCACTCGCTGCGTCAGATGAACGCAACAAAGCTTGCGCGAGCACCGTCCGTTTGTCCGCGCCTAGCCAGAGCACCGCGCCCTCGGCCGCCGAAGTGATCATGAAGGTGCCGTCTTTGTGGCGGACAAAGCCATTGGGCGCGGGCAAGGGGCTGCGCACAAGATCTTCGCTGCCCCGGAGGTAGAGGCTGTCATTGCCTTCGAATGCTGCCGTGAGCGCCCCATCTTGCATGAGCAGGGCGGCGGCCCCGAAGGCGCCCGTGGTGCCCAGAGACTGTGTGGTCAAGCCGTGCCACGCGACCCACTGCCTCATGTTGACGGTGATGATGATCTCTTCGATGGCGTGGTTCGACCCCGTGTGATCCCGGGGCCGAAAGTCGGAGACGGCTACGTACACGGATTGCCTGGTTGGGTCGCAGGCCAGCGCAGTGGCCGGCCGTCCGAGCCCCAGGGTCTCGACGGACCAGCCGTCCGCCACCCGGCGCACTCTTATCAGGTTTTGGTCACGGCGGCTGGAAACGACCAGGGTCTGGGCATCGGCACCAAAACAGAGCAGCTCTGGCACGGAGGGCAGGGCGATCTTTGAGGGTTCTTGTCCTGGTCGCCAAAGCCAGATCGCGGGGGGGACTTCGGTGGGGACCGCAAGCCATCCTGCCTGCGTCGCGATCCCTGTCTGCCCCAAAGGCAGCGGGGTGGTGCTCGTGATCGCCCCGGTCTCGAGGTCCACGCCGAGCACGTAGGGAGCGTAGCGGTGGGCCACGAAGGCGCTGCGGCTGCTCGTCGCCACCGCCCCTACCGGGCCATCCGCCACCGGCCAGCGCCGCACTTGATGGGGGCGGCCGAACCACAGCAGCTCGTCCGTCTCATCGCTCACCGCTAGCGTGGCACTAGCCCCTGGCACCGCTGTCAGACCCTGGGGGCGCACCCGCGCCGGCACCCACGTCGGGCTTTGGGCCAGCGGCTCACCATCGATCAGCAGGGTCAGACGCGCGCGCCTGCCTTGCACCCGAGGCAGGCCGTGCACGGCTGGGTCATAGCGCAGGCGATGCAGGTCATGCCCCAGGGAAGTGGCGAGGATGGGCGCCCGCTCTTCGTTGATACGCAATTGAACTTGCGAGTCCCGGGATGCGCCAATCCAGAACACCTGAGGCCGATCGCCACGCAGCACCCTAGGGTGCATCCGGACAGGCCGCTGGTTCTGGGCCCGGTCTTCGAGCACTTTGGTGAGGCCTTGGACCTGCTCGTTGTTCAGGATCTCTGCGCCGTGCTGAGTCACGAGCGCCAAGCCCGGAAGCAGCAGGACGGCTGCCACCGCGAGCGCGAGGCCCGGCGGCCAGCGCAGCTCCGTGCCCTGCACCCCGGCCGCCTTCGCCCCGGCCAGAACGAGCCACACCCCGAGGTAGGTCCACACGAGCGCGCTGAGGGTCGGCAGCCCCAGCAGCCCCCACGCCCCAAAGGCCGCGCAGAGCGCGAGCGGCTGGGTCCAGCGCGGGTGGCGCGGACGCATGTCGGGCAGGGGCGGCAACCGGGTGAATCTGGGACAGGGGTGGGTGGGAGGCAAGCGCGGGTGAGGCTTTGGCCCGCGCGGTCGAGTCAGCGGCGACAGATGGGCTCGACGCACTCACCCGAGTTGCAAGCGCTGCTGCTGCACTCAGCGTGGCGTTCACACTCGGCGCCGACGGGCAGCGCTTGCACGTCGCACAAGCCCGACTCACACGTGCCCTCTACACAGTCGAGGTCTCGGCGGCAGCTGTCGCCGTGGTGTGCCAGAGCGACGCAGCGTTTGTCTTCGCAGCGGCCGGAGAGGCAGACATCATCCGCGTTGCAGCGCTCGCCGTCCTTTTCGCGCATCGTGCATACCGAGGGGCCGTCCAGAGCGGGCACGCAGCGGGCCGCGAACGTATCGGCGTAGAAGTCCCGGATCTCGACGGGACGGTTCATGTTGAAGCAGGCGGTGCGCTCGTCACAGCTGTCGCCGATGTCGACGGTTTGCACACAGTAGCCCTGGTTCGTGTCATCGAGCAGGCAGACACCTTGCAAGCATTCATTGGCTCGAAATGGTGCGAAAGGCAGGTTGCAGGTCTCACCGGGCGCCACGGTGCCACGGAAGATGCCTCCGAAGGTGAGCATGTCTTGACGGGTCCATCCCAGGACATTGAGCGGGGTCTCGCAGGCCAGAGCGCCCTCGGCGATGCCTCGGATGAAGCGATAGGCGGCGCGGCCATCGTAGACGATGCGGTCTTGATCGGCGGAGGCTTGGACCTCAGGTCCGATCATGCCAAAGCGACCTTCGCAGTCCGTGGCCGCCATCTCGTAGCAGGCTGCCTTGTCTTGGCCGCAGCCACAGGCTTCGAGGTTGGCGCACAGAGCGTCGCCGAGCGCCTTGCAGAAGCGCTCCTGAGGTACGTAGGCGGCAGCGTGACGGGCACGAAGCACGGATTGAAGCTGCGGTCCCTCTCGGGATTGCATCACCGTCTTGTTGATCTGCACCTGGCGCACATCCATCAGCGTCCCGGTGAGCAGGGTCTGTTCCTGAATTTCGCTCGCGGGTTCACCCGGGTCGACATCGGACGGGCCGGGGCCGCAGGCGCCCAGGACGAAGCCAAAGAGGGTGGTTGAGAGCAAGGTTCGGTTCAGTTTCACAGCGCGGTCTCCCCGAAGAGGGAGGTCGTCCGCCACGCTTTCTTTCTTTACGGTCTTCCTCAGCTATACTCGCGGCCGTGGGGGTCTTCCCGACACCTAAGCCAGAGCCATTCGGTCGGTACATCCTTCTGGATCGCATCAACGTCGGCGGTATGGCCGAGGTCTTCCGCGGCAAGATGGCCGGTGTCGAGGGCTTCGAGCGCATGGTCGCGCTCAAGCGCATTCTGCCCAACATCGCCGCGGACCCGGATTTCGTCGAGATGTTCGTCGACGAGGCGAAGCTCGCGGTGCAGCTGCAGCACGCGAACATCGCTCAGGTCTACGAGCTCGGAAAGGAGCAAGAGACCTACTTCATCGCGATGGAGTACGTCTCCGGCGTAGACCTGCGCACCATGTGGGACCGGGCCCGCAATCGAAACCGGCTGCTGCCCATCGCGATGTCCTGCCACATCATGCAGAAGGTCTGCGAGGGACTCGATGCTGCGCACCGCAAGAAGGATGGCGACGGCAACGACATCAGCCTCGTTCACCGCGATGTTTCGCCCCAGAACATCCTCGTATCCTTCGAGGGTGAGGCCAAGGTCATCGACTTCGGTATCGCGCGCGCCGCCAACAAGGTGAGTAAGACCCAGGCCGGCGTGCTCAAGGGCAAGTTTGGTTACATGTCTCCCGAGCAGGTGCGTGGCCAGGACCTCGACAACCGCTCCGACATCTTCGCCTGCGGCGTAGTGCTGTACGAGCTGCTCGTCGGCGACCGCCTCTTCCTCGGCGAGTCCGACTTCTCCACCCTAGAGAAGGTTCGGAACGTGGAGATGGTCCCGCCGACGCGCCTGAATAAGAACCTGTCGCCCCACCTCGAGCGCATCGTCATGAAGGCCTTGGCCAAGGGGCGAGAGGATCGCTACCGGTGGGCCGCCGAGATGGCAGAGGACCTGCAACGCTACCTCTTTTCGACCAACCAGCCCTTCGCGCGCACGGACCTGCAGCGCTACATGGGTCAGCACTTCAAGGAGGAGCTGGCCAAGGAGAAGGACCGGCTGGAGTCCTACAAGAAGGTCACGATGGAGTCGATCGCGCCTGCGGCCCCTGCGGCCCCTGCGCCCATGCGCGCGGTGAGCCAGCCGCCGACCCAGGTGGGCGCGCCAGCTCCGGCGCCCGGACAGCCCCAACCTCGCTTCGCCACCGCGCTTAAGGCAAGCCCACTTTCATTTGATGACGCCCTGATTCAGCCGCCGAGCCACGAGGGCAGTCAAGCCAGCTTGCCTCCAGTGGAGCCGCCCCCGCAGAAAGCTGGCCTACCAACCTGGGCGGCCGGCCTCATCGGAGCGCTGGTGGTCTTGGTGCTCGGCGTGGTGGGGGTGCTGGTCTACGTGGTGGCGCTGGCCAAACCTGAGCCGGGCGCCCTGGCCATTGAAGTCACCCCCGCCAAGGCCAACATCTTCATCAATGACAAGCTGGTGGCCAACCAGGCCCCCTACACGATGGATGACCTTGAGCCGGACACCTATGTGCTCAAGGTCGAGGCACAAAACCACGAGCCCATGATCCGGGCCGTCAAGGTGCAGCCGGGAGAGCTGCGCCTTGAGACCATCACCCTGACCGAGAACAAGGGCAGCTCCGGGCTCATCGTGCGGACCCAGCCCGAAGGACTCAAGGTCATCATCGACGGCGAGGACTCGGGTCGCATCACGCCGGCGACCATCACCGGCGTGCACCCGGGCGAGCATCAGGTCCTGCTCAAGCGGGAGGACGGCACCGTGGTGCACCGCTTCCGCGTGAACCTTAGCGAGGGTGGCGCCGAAGAGGTGGAGGTAGATACATCACGTCTGTCGCCCGTTCTGGACGTCATCTCGGTGCCCGCGGGCGCCAACGTCCGGGTCAATGGTCAGACCAAGGGTGTAGCGCCTGCCACCATCGGAGGCCTACGACCGGGCACGGTGAAGGTGGAGGTGAGCAAGTCAGGTTGCGAGGCCCGGACGGAGCGCGTGAAGTTGCAGGCTGCGACCGTACAGTCCCTCACTGTTGAGCTGCAGTGCACAGCCGCTGCGCCGGCGGCGACCACGGGCCGCCTCAATGTGACCGCGACCGTCATCTCAGACATCTTCGTGGATGGGCGGCGTGTGGGCCGCACTCCGGCTATGGGGCTGCGCGTGGCCAGCGGCAAACGCATGCTGAAGCTGGTGCCGCTGGGCGGTGGCAAGCAGCCTTACGAAACGGAGATCTTGGTCGCCGAAGGCGTCAAGGACGTGAATCACACGTTCTGAGTCTTGCTCAGCGCGGCGCGATGCGCCTTTTCTTCCTGACCCAGCTCCGCCACCTTGAGCATCGTCTGCTCTGCGATCGCCTTGTAGGCCTTGGGGCCCGCGTCTTCGGAGAGCATCTGGCCAAAGTCCACAGGCTCGCCAAAGACGACGATCACGGTGTCTCCGGTGCCATCAAAGTTGCCCCTGACCTGGCGCTTGAGGTCATTACCCAGCCCGTTGATGAAGATCGGCACCACCTTGACCCCGGCGAGCTGGATGAGCCGACCGATGCCGCTTTGGGCGGGCAGGAAGGTGTAGGGGTCGTCACCCAAGTTGCGGGTGCCTTCGGGGTGAAGGCCCACGGAACGTCCGCCCGACAAGTCCTGGGCGAGCTCGGTGAACGCGACATGGTTCAAGACCGCCTTCTTTCGATCGCGAAAGACCGGCGGGTACATCGAGAACCAGCTCATGATGAGGTTCACGAAGAAGCCCAGCGGGTGGTCGTAGAAGAACTTCGAGCGCACCGGGAAGAGCATGCGTTGGTTGAAGCCTGCCCGGTACAGCACGGTGTTGATCACATACATGTCGAAGAAGCTGCGGTGGTTGCTGACGAAGATCGCCGACTCCTGACCGCGCAGCACATCCTCGATGCGCTCCAGGCCATGCACCTGCCGGATGTTCTTGGTGCACAGATGCACCCAGCCCGCGCCGATGATGCGCTGGGCCCAGGTCATGAGGGCGCTGCAGGTCGGGGAGTTGAAGGTCCAGCGAACGAAGCGGACGTTGAGCCACTCCAAAGTAGAGAGTTTATCCCGGGCCTCCGCGAAGCTCTGTGCGCGCTTGGGCTTTCGCACGTCGGTGAGCCAAACCAGAATTGCGCGCATCGAGCAAGGCCGGGGCAGGGTTGTCATACCCCAGATCCGGCGCACGCCTGAATGACGGGCCCGGCCTCCCCGTCCTAAGGGGACAAGTAGTCATGCGTGCGTGTGTGCCCTCCGCAAAATATTTCGCTCCGCTCTTCGCCGGGATGGGGCTGCTGATCGCGCCTCAGGCCGACGCACAAATCGAGGGCATCATCAGCTTTGAAGGCAAGCCGCCGGCCCTCGCGGGCCTCGATATGAGCTCCGACCCCATCTGCCAGCGCCTCAACCCGCAGGGCAAGAGCCAGGCCCTGCGCATTGAAGACGGCAAGCTTGCAGACGTCTTCGCCTACCTGATCGCGGCCCCGAAACCAAAACACGCCGTGCGCGCCAAGGCCAAGATGCCCATCAAGGACTGCCAACTCAGCCCGAGGGTCTTCGGCATGCAGGTCGGCCAGAGGCTGCTCGTCGAAAACCACGATCAAACCCTGCACAGCCTGCGCATTGACGGCGCGCCCGACATTGCGGCCATGCGCCTTCCGAGGCCTGGCGCCCAGGTCACGCACCGCTTTTCCGAACCCAAGGTGATGCACACCTTGAAATGCGATGTGCACAGCTGGGAGTCCGCCTATGTCGGGGTGTTGGACCACCCCTACTTCGCAGTGAGCGATCCGCAAGGAAGATTGCGCATTCCCGTCGAGGGTCTACCTGATGGGTCCTATGAGCTGCGTTTGTGGCACGAGGTCCTGGGTGTGCAGACCCTCACCGTGCGGGTCTCAAAGGGCTCCGCTCACTTCACGGCGAGCTTTCGTCAGACCTAGGTGAGACCTAAGTGTTTCCCTCCCGGACGTGGGCGCAGCCTGATCTGCCGGCCCTTTGAATCGCCTTGACTGTACCGGGAGGCCAAACCTACACCTCGCGCTAGTATGGCGGTCCCTCAGGGCGAGATGGCCACGGTTGCGACCGTAGGCCGCCCGGCGTCGCAGCTCGTAGCGCGCGCGCGCGCTTTTTATGAGCTCGGCAAGCCGAACCTGACCGGCCTCGTCATCATCACTGGGGTCCTGGGCTTCTACCTCGCCACGATTACCGTGACCGACGTCTCCTGGCTGAGCTTGGTGGCGCTGGTGGTGGGCACCGCGCTCACTTCAATCGGGGCCTGCAGCCTAAACATGTACATTGAGCGGGACATCGACCGCCTGATGGATCGCACCCAAGTGCGCCCCATCCCGTCCGGCCGGGTGAGCGCCGAAGAGGCCCTCGCTTTTTCCCTCCTGACCTTTGTCTGGGGCGTCGCGATCCTCGCTGTGGGCTGCAACCTATTGGTTGCGGCCCTGTCCTTCGCCACCGGCCTGCTCTACGCCTTCGTCTACACGCCATCCAAGCGCTGGGGGCCCGTCTCCACTTGGCTGGGCGCAGTTCCGGGGGCTGTGCCCCCGGTGATGGGCTGGGCGGCCGTGACCGGTGAGATCGGGTGGGGCGGCGCCGCGCTGTTCACGATCCTCTTCGCTTGGCAGTTCCCGCACTTTCTCGCGCTCGCCTTCATGCTGAAGGATGACTACGACAAGGCCGGCTTTCGCTTTTTGCCCAAAGAGGACAGCAGCGGCGCGCGGGCGGGTCGCCAGATGTTCATCGGCACCCTCGTGCTCATTGCGGCCAGCGTGACCCCCACCCTCTTGGGCCTCACCGCAGAACTGTACGCGGTCGGTGCGGTCATCATCGGGCTGGCCTTTTCGTGGGTGGCCCTCAAGGCCTGCTTCGGTTGCGATCGTCCGCGGGCGCTGCGGGTCTTTCTCGCTTCGATCAGCTACTTGCCGGCACTGCTGGTTCTGATTATCGTGGACCGCCTCGTCATGTAGGCGAGGGTCTCCGTGCAAAGATATCTGCAATTCGTCCTGCGGCACCGCGTCTTCGTGCTGTTGGCGATCGGCTTGGTGACCGCCCTCGCGGGCTGGAGCCTGTCTCACGGAAGCATCGGCTCTTCGGTCATCAAGCTCTTCTTCGGAGACAACCCCAAGTACACAGAGTACCGCGCGCTGGCCGACCAATTTGGTGGCAGCGACGTCATGGTCGTGGCCTTCGAGGATGAGGAGCTGCTCACCGCTGAGGGCTTGGCTCGAGTGTCCCGCATGGCCGAGCGGGCCAGGGCGCTGCCCTTCATCCGGCGGGTTGATAGCTTCGAGTCCGCCGCCCACATCCAGGTCCAGGACGAGGACTTGCTGCTCGAGCCCTATACGGAGATCGCGGGTCGAGTGCCCGCCGCCGAGCTGCGAGCTCGGGTGCTCAAGGACCCGCTCATCTCGGGCTGGCTGATCGCGGCCGATGGTGATGCCACGGCCATGCTGCTGGAGCTGACCCCTGATCCAGACCGGCCCATCGAGGCGATCCCGGGCATGCTGCAGCAGGTACGGGAGATCTTCACGAGTGAGGGAATAACGCAGGACAGATTGCACATGGCGGGCATTGTGCCCGAGTCTTCAGAGGCGACCTCCCAGGCTCGCTTCACCATCGAGCGCCTCTTCCCCATCACCGCTGTCATCCTCGCCGCGGTGGTCTTCCTGCTCTTTTTGAGGCTGTGGCCCGTGCTCATCACGGGTGGCGTAGCCCTGATCTCGATCATCTGGACCTTTGGCCTGGCCATCGCCCTCGATCCGCAAGTGAACCTGCTGATGGCGATGGTGCCGGGCATGATCACCGTTATCGCCTTTTCGGACATCATTCACCTGTACTCCGCCTTCGCGAGGGAGTGTCAGCTGGGATTGGATCGAGACGCTGCGGTGCTCAAGAGCGGCGTAGAGGTCGGAGAGGCTTGCCTGTACACCTCGGTGACCACCTTTGTGGGCTTCGCCTCCCTGGTCTTCATTCCTACACCCGTGCTGCGTCAACTCGGCGTGGTGCTGGGCGCAGGGGTGGGCATCGCCTTGGTGCTGGCGCTGACCTTGGTGCCGATCATCTTGAGCTTTTTGCCCAACATTCGACCGGGCATGCGGGGCGAGTCTGAGCGCTCCGCGCGGATGCTGGATGGCTTCTTGGCGGGCTGCATGTGGCTGTCGACCCGCCACGCCAAGCTGATGGTGCTGCTGTTCACGCTCGTCGTGGTGGCTTGCGGGTTGGGCATCGCTCAGATCGAAGTTGAGGCCAGCTTCTCTCAGCGGCTGTCCGCAGACAATCCGGTCAGAAAGGCCCAGGACTTCATTCAGGCCCGCTTCGCAGGCGCGAACTTCCTCGATGTCTACGTGGTCGCGGATAAAGAGGGTGGGCTGCTGGACCCCGAGGTTTTCAAAGGCGTGGCTGAGCTGCAACGTGAGTTGCTGGCTCAGCCCGAGGTGGACTCCGTGCTCTCGCTGGTGGATCTGCAGGACACCCTGCACCGTCAGATGACGGGCACAGCCACGGCCACGGGGTACGTGCTGCCCGACTCCAAGGCTCTATTGGCGCAGTATCTCCTGCTCTTCGAGGTCGCGGGCGGGGAGGGGCTCAGCGGCCTCATTGACGAGTCTCATCAGACGATGCGCATGTCGGTGCGGCTGAATGTCGATGGCCTAAGAGCGCTCGCCCGAGTTGGGGATAATGCCAGGCTCATGGGCACAGGCCACCTGCCACCCGGGGTCACGGTGCAACCTACGGGCATCGCCTATCTGCTTGGCGATTGGATCACCTTCGTGCTGGAGGGGCAGCGCCGAGGCCTGTCCTTCGCCATCTTGTCGACGACCCTGATGATGATGCTCTGCCTGCGCTCCTGGCGGGTGGGCCTCTTGTCGATGATCCCCAACCTGCTGCCGCTGGCGGTATTGGGTGGCTACGTCGGCTGGTTCTGGCCGGTGGTCGACTCGGATACGATCTTGGTGGCCACCTTCGCGATCGGCATTGCAGTCGACGATACCATCCACTTTCTGACTCGCCTTCGATTCGAGTTGGCCCGAGAGGGGCGTGAAGGCGGGGACCGCAACGTAGCTTTACACCATACCTTCGTTTTCACGGGGCGCGCCATCGTGCAGACCACCGTGATCTTATGTCTGGGCTTTTTGCCCTTCGCGTGGAGTGATTATTTTTCCACGCGAATCATTGGCACGCTCCTGCCGATGACCCTCGTGATGGCTTTGGTAGCAGACCTGCTGCTGGTGCCCGCGTTGGTGCATCTGGGCGTGCTTCGTTTTTCAAAGAGGTAGTCATGGCCACCGTGCACGTCACCGATGCCACCTTTCAAGCTGAGGTCCTGCAGAGCGAGATCCCAGTGCTTGTCGACTTCTGGGCCACCTGGTGTGCGCCCTGCAAACAGGTCGCCCCCATCCTGGAGGAGCTTTCCGACGACTACGCCGGGCGCGTGAAGATCGTGAAGGTGGATGTCGACGCCAACCCGATGCTGTCGCAGCAGCTCCGCATTCAGTCGATCCCTACGCTGGTCGTCTTCGATCAGGGGCGGCCGGTGGATGCGGTGCAGGGCGCGTTGCCCAAGCAGGCGCTCGAGGAGCTGCTGAACAAGTACGTGCCTGAGCAGGAGTCGACGACCATCAAGGTCGATGACCTCGCGGCACGCCTGCAGGCCGGGCTGCCGGTGCAGGTCTTCGATATTCGCGACGCACGGGATGTCTCTCGAAGCCACCTGCGAAAGGCGCGTTGCGTGCCCGTCGAGAGTTTGGTGCAGGAGATCTCCGCTCTTCCGCCGTCGACGATGGTGGTCTTGGTGGATCGCACCGGCGAGGGCTCGGCGGAGGCCGTCAAGACGGTCTCCGAGGCGGTTCCGAACCACGTGGTTGCCTTGGAGAAGGGCCTGCTGGAGTGGGAGGGCAGCGGTCAGCCCACCTATAATGACCGCGAAGAAGCCGCGCTCGACGCATCCAGCTAGTTGCCGCCGCCTGCGCGGGCCTGCGTATCGACCGCCGCCTAGCAACCTGCTAGCGCAATGGGGTGGCCGTAAACCGAGAGCCCGCGCGCGTCCGGTTGCTGCAGGACTTCTTGCGCATCGCCTTCCTCGGCATCGTGCTGGCGGTGATGGCTGCGGCCGCGCTCGCCTTGCCCCCGGCCTCACCACGCTGGCTCGATATCACGGCCCGGGTCATCGCCGCCTTGGCTGGTGAGCTCGTCGTGCTCATGGTGCTCAGAGAGATGCTACGTCGGCCGCGGGCCGGCTGGTTCAAGCTCACCTTCAACTGGGCCTATCTGCACTGGCTCTTGTCCTCCACGCTGACCGAAGTGGCCTGGCACCCGCTGCTGCGCTTGCCATTTTGGTACCTGCATATGACGCGGGTCGTGTACCTCAAGGCCCTCGGGGCGGACGTGGCATGGTCCGCCAGCTTTCACTCCCATCTGGTGGTGCGCGACCCCTCTCTCATCCACATCGGGGCCGGTGCCCAGCTCGAGCCAGGGGTGGTGCTGGAGGCCGGCTTGCATGGAGCGGGACGGGTCCGGGTCGGTGAGGTCACCGTGGGCGCGGGCTGCTTGGTGGGCGCTCACGTCTTGATGTTGCCTGGGGCCAGCCTGGGCCCGGACGTGCGTGTAGAGCCGGCCACCGTGATCGGCGAAGACGTACGCGTGGGCGTGGGCTGCACGATCGGCGAGGGCGCACGCCTGGAGCGCGGCGTGGTGCTGGGGTCCTACGTCAACGTGGGCACCGGGGCCATTCTCTCGGAGGGGGTGCGCGTCGGAGACCGAGCACGCATCGCGCCGGGTGCGCTGGTACAGCCCGATACGTTGGTGGGTGAGCGTGAGACCTGGTCCGGTGTGCCGGCTCGACCGGCGACAATGACGATTCAACGCTGAGCTGTTGTTGGCCCGGGATCGGGCGACGTGCTGTCAAATTTCTGTCCCGGTCAAAAACTTGCGTTGATACTTGTCCGGCGTCCCGAGCGATGAACACTTCGTGAGTGCTCTGGTTATGGCGTACGGATTGAAGAATTCGTGTTCATAGGGGCTGTTTCGGGCGCGCAAGAGCAAGTAGAGTTGCAGGGCTTGCCTTGGGCTCGTCGCTAGAACCGAGCTTTGGCTCAGCGTCTAGTTTTTTACCGGATCGATCGTCCTGGCCATTTTTTGGACCGATCGATCCGCGGAAATTAGCTTCGCTGGCGATGGCACAGACCGCCCAAGCGTTCGCAACCCAGCTGGCAGGCCCTATCCTCAAATGGGCCGGCGGCAAGACTCAGCTTCTTGACCGCATCCTGCCCGCGCTGCCCGAGAACATCCGGACCTACTACGAACCCTTCATCGGGGGCGGGGCCGTGTTCTTCGCGCTGGCCAATCAGGGACGATTCCGGGACGCGGTGATCAGCGACGCCAACCCCGCGCTGGTGGAGCTGTACACGGTGCTGAGGGACCAGGTGGACGACCTGGTAGACGGACTCGTGGAGCACGCCGAACACGGCACGGACTCCGAGTACTTCTATGACGTGCGCTCCTGGGATACCCAGACGCTGTCGCCGGTGGAGCGGGCCGCGCGCCTCATCTACATGAACCGGACTTGCTTCAACGGCCTGTACCGGGTGAATCGCAAGGGCCTGTTCAATGTGCCCTTCGGCAAATACAAGAACCCGCGCGTGCTCAACGAGCCGCTGCTGCGCGCCTCCTCGCAGGCGCTGCAACGGGTCACTATCCTCAACGCCGACTTTGCCCATGTGGCCGTGCACGCGAGAAAGGGCGACGCGGTCTACCTCGACCCGCCGTACGTCCCGCTTTCGGCCAGCTCCTCCTTCACCGCGTACTCGAAGGAGCCCTTCGGGCCTGCACAGCAGGAGCGCGTGGTCGAGGTCTACAGCCAGGTCTGTGCCCGTGGAGCCACCGCGGTCCTATCGAACTCGGACTGCGACATCACCCGAGAGCTGTACAGAGACCTCAAGGTCGAGTCAGTCATGGCTTCGCGCAACATCAACTCCGTCGGCAAGAAGCGCGGAAAGGTCTCCGAAGTATTGGTGACCGGCATGAAGAAGCGCACGCATCTTCGTCTCGCCGAGCCTGCGGACTCTGCCTTGCCTTATGCGCAGGCTATGTTGCAGGAGTCTCAGCTTCCCCAGCGCATCGCGCAATAGGGACTGGTCGCCCGGGCCTATTGTTCGCTGGCGCGTGGCTCTTCGGTGCCAAAGAGCATGTCGAAGATCGGCGTTAGCGAGGCGTAATTCCCCGACTTCATGTTCAGGTGGTGCTTATAGTGGCGCTCACCGAGATACGTCGTGATGTTGAAGGGGAACATCGTGAACTTCAGGCCGCTGTGCACGACGATGTTGGACAGCGTATAGATGAAGAAGAGCCCACCAAAGGCGTAGATGCTCACGGGCCCAATGACTTGGGATGCGGTGAAGA
>Ga0193954_1001255_pt1 | contig 13194 bp, 9 predicted proteins | sample BB_5_MG_FD_140340 | JGI IMG/M metagenome (GOLD analysis project Ga0193954, IMG submission 140340) | Microbial mat bacterial communities from the Broadkill River, Lewes, Delaware, United States - BB_5_MG | ecosystem: Environmental > Aquatic > Freshwater > River > Microbial mats | place: USA...
CGGGCGACTGCTGCTCAGCGGCATGAAGAGCGATGAGGTGGCACAGGTGCAGGCCGCCTTTGAAGCGCGAGGCATGCTCCTGAAGCAGCGGCTGGAACAAGAAGGCTGGGTTGCGCTGGACTTCGAGGCGCCGGGCGCTCAACGCCAAAGGTAAAAGCGCAGGCCACCCTGCACGGCGAAGCCGGTCGCGATGGGACGGTCCACGGTCGCATCCGAGGTCTGCGGGATGCCTGTGCGACGTTCAATGTCCGCGGAGGCCGCATGGGCAACGCCTCCGATCTCCAAATAAAAGGCCGCCGGGAAGGTCTGCAGGCCGTCCCCGGTGAACAGCTCCACACCGACCAGGCCGAAACCGCCCACTGCAACCCGGGTCGAACTGAGCCGGCTGGAGAGCACCGCAATGCTGGGGCCCGCTGAGGCATAGAGCCGACCCGTAGGCAGCGCGATCGGCACCGAATAGTTGAGCAGCAGCCGGGTGTGCCCATAGGTTGACCAGGCGCCGGACTCGGACTCGTCCGCCGACATCGGCAAAGAGCGAAGGTCCGGGAACCACCCCACCCCGCCGACGAGGCGCAGCGAGAGTCGGTCGTGCCAAAAATGCGGAGAGCTGACGCCGAGAGTCAGGCCGAAGTCATCGTGCAGGCGCTGCACGCCGGCTTCGATCGCGACGCCGGACCACGGCTTCAGCGTGGTATCGATCTGAGGATCGAAGGCCGCGAGCGCGGCCAGGAGCAGGATTACTTCGCCACCCACAGGATTATGGTGGCGACAGATACCACGAGCACCATCGCGTAGGCTTGCACGTTGCCGGTCTGCACCTTGGACAGCACATTACCGGCGCCGCGCACCGCGTGGCCGGTGACCTTCACGAGCAGCCCGTCGACCACGAAGGGATCGATGAGCACGGCGAAGATAGTGGAGATGCCACGCAGGGGCCCGATGATGAGCTTTTGGTAGATCTCATCCACGAACCACTTCCCGTACAGGAGGGTGTGGGCCATCTTGCCCGCGCCCGCCTTGGTGAGCTGCTCCATCTTGGCGGAGGGTCCATCCTTGAAGATGACATAGCCCAGCACCAAGCCACCCAGGGCCCAAGCCACAGAGACCACCATCAAGATGGCCTCGGTGCTGCCGGTCAAGGTGAGGGCCTTGGAGGCGGTGGCGGGCATGAGCATGTGCTCAAACCACAGGGAGGCGTGCTCGCCAAAGAAGTGCCCGAGCACGTGCGGCATGTTGAAAGCACCGGCCACCGTGGCCAGCAGCGCCAAGACGACGAGCGGAGCCTTCATGCCCCAGCCGGGCTTGTGCACGTGGATCGGGTTGCCATCGTGGTCTTTGCCGCGCAGCTCCCCGAAGAAGGTCAGGCAGAACAGGCGGCTCATGTACAAGGCGGTGAGGCCGGCGCCCAAGAAGCCCATGACCCACAGCGCAGGCTCTTCCTGCCATGCGTAGGCGAGGATGCCGTCCTTGGAGAAGAAGCCGGACATCGGGAAGATGCCGCAAAGCGCCAAGGTCGACAGCCCGAAGGTGATGTAGACGACGGGCAGCTTCTTCTTGAGGCCGCCCATGCGGCGCATGTCCTGCTCCTCGTGTAGGGCGTGAATGATCGCGCCGGAGCCGAGGAAGAGGCAGGCTTTGAAGAAGGCGTGGGTGGCTACGTGGAAGATGGCCGCGCCATAGCCTCCGAGGCCGGCAGCGAGGAACATGTAGCCGAGCTGCGAGACGGTCGAGTAGGCCAAGACCTTCTTGATGTCGTTCTGCGCCAGGCCAATGGTGGCCGCGAAGAGCGCGGTGGCACCGCCGATATACGCCACGACCGTGCCCGCGAAGGGAGCCAGGTCGTAGAAGAAGAACAGACGGCAGACCATGTAGACACCCGCGGTGACCATGGTCGCGGCGTGAATGAGGGCCGACACCGGGGTGGGACCCGCCATCGCGTCGGGCAGCCAGACGTACAAGGGAATCTGCGCGGACTTGCCGGCCGCGCCCACGAAGAAGGCGAGGCAGGCGAAGGTCAGAACGGACTGGATCGAGTAGCCAGCAAAGATGCCCGTGGACAGCATGGCCGCGGGATCGCGGATCGCCTCGGCCGCGGTGCGCAGCTCGTTGAAGTCTGCGGTGCCGAAGAGCCCGACGATGGTGAAGGTGCCGATGAGGAAACCGAAGTCGCCTACGCGGTTGGTGATGAAAGCCTTCTTGCCGGCGCTGGCCTTCTCAGGGTCCGTGTACCAAAAGCCGATCAGCAGGTAGGAGGCGAGACCCACGCCCTCCCAGCCGATGAACATCACAGGTAGGGAGCGGCCGAGCACCAGGGTGCTCATCGCGAAGATGAAGAGGTTCAAGTACGCGAAAAAACGGGCATAAGCCGGATCATGGCTCATGTACTCGGTCGAAAAGATGTGGATGAGAAAGCCCACACCGGTGACGACCAGGATCATCGTCGCGGACAGATGGTCCATCCCGAGGTTGAGCGGGAACGAGAAACGGCCCGTAGCCATCCATGTCCACAGCTCGAACTCGAGGGGGGTGCCCGTCTTCACAAACGTGATCACCGAGACCACCGAGAGGGCAAAAGCTCCGAAACAGGCGCCGAGGGCGACCATGTTCACCGCCTGCTTGCTCATGCGATAGCCGAGGAAAAGCAAGACGGTCGCACCCAGCAGCGGCAGGAGCGGGATCATCAACAATGGCGAGAAGATGGCCGTGTCCATGAGGCGGCGCGAGCCTAGGTCTCGCCCCTGAACGGGTCAAGGCGAACCGTGCGAAATCCATTCAGAGCCAGAATAGGAGAAAACTTGTGTGATTCTCGTACATTATCGCATGCTTACGAGGCACTTTGCGCCACCTGACCGATGACCGGGAGGGCGCAGGGACCCCACGATGAAGATGACGATGCGTGCATTCAGTAAAACCCTGGTCGTTGCCGCCGCTTGGATCGCCCTGACGGGCTGCAATGGCGGGCCGTCCGAAGGGACCTGCGTCACCAATCAAGACTGCCCCACGGATCAGATCTGTGTCGGCGGCAGTTGCTTGGGCGCCTCGCCGCTCGGCTGTCGCAATGACGACGCCTGCGCGGTCGGCGAGTACTGCGACCTGGGCGATGGGGTCTGTAAGGTTCGGGAGGTCGTCGGCTGCACCACGGACGCCGAGTGCCCGCGCAACCAGCGCTGCAATACCCTGACCCAGGTCTGCATCGACGGCAGCCGGACCTGCGTGGACGATACCACCTGCGCCGCCATCGGCCAGCTGTGTGAACCCACCACCCAGCAGTGCGTGGACTGCTATGAGCCCAGCCATTGCACCGCGCCCACGATGTGCATCGCCAACCAGTGCCAAGACCCCAGCGGTGGCTGCGTGCTCGATACAGATTGCAACCCACCCGGCACCGTCTGCGAAGGCGGGGCCTGCGTACCCGGCTGCTCGGACCCACGCACCCCCATCCCCTGCGGCCTGGGTACGGTCTGCAATACCACCAACGGCCGCTGCGAAGCCGGCAACGTGACTTGCCAGAACGACACCGAGTGCAGCCCTCCAAATACGGTCTGTGAGTCCGGACAGTGCATCCCGGGTTGCGGTCAGGTCGGCGGCCTGCAGTGCACCGGTGGTGCAACCTGCAACCCCGGCACGGGGCGCTGCGAGACCTCCAATACCTGCGCGGACGACACCGAGTGCTCCGCACCCGCGACCATCTGTGAGGCGGGGGTCTGCGTCTCGGGCTGCGGACAGCCCGGAGGCCTCGCGTGCAATGCGGGCACCGTCTGCGACACAAATACGGGGCGCTGCGTGACCGTCTCTGGCCCCTGCGGCTCCGACGCGGAGTGCGGCCCGCCCACCACGGTGTGTGAAAGCGGTCAGTGCATCGGCGGCTGCGGCCAGGTCGGCGGCATTCAATGCAGCGGCAATACGGTCTGCAATCAAGCCACCGGGCGCTGCGAAACTGGCGGCATGGTCTGCATGAGCGACCAGGACTGCGCCCCGCCCAGCACGATCTGTAACCGAGTCACGGGGGCCTGCGACCCGGGCTGCATCACCACGGGCTGCCCCGCCATGGAGACCTGCAATCAGACCACGGGCTACTGCCAAGGCGGCACGCCCGTGGGCACCCAGCCCCTCAACTCAGCCTGCACTGCGGACGCCGACTGCCAGTCTGGCCAGTGCTTCGACCTCGGCCAGAACATCGGGCCGCGCTGCATCTCATCCTGCGGCAGCCACTCGGACTGCCCGGGCTCCTTCACCTGCTATGACTACTTCGGCGGCAAGATGTGCGTGTCTTCGCAGCTGTTCAGCGGAGCCACCTTCGCCACCCAGAACGGCGGCGCCTGCACCGCGGGCGGGGACTGCAACTCAAATTACTGCCCCGGCAACGTCTGCACCGGCCTGTGCTCCGAAGACGGGGACTGCGGCGGCGCGGCCTGCCACTGGTATGAGTTCACGGCCGACCGCTATATTGGCGCCTGCAACGGCCCCAGCGGCGCGGGCACCAATGGCAGCAGCTGCACCCAAGAGTCCGACTGTCGAAGCGGCGTCTGCTACGGCAGCGGCATCTGCGGTGACCTATGCGGCAGCACCGCGGACTGCCCCAATGGCAACGTCTGCGCCCCCGTGAACTTCAGCGTCTGCACGGTAGACGTCATCTTCAGCTGCCTGCTTTGGGAGCCGAACTTCGTGAAGGCCTGTGTGCAATCCGCCCACGGCCAGGCCGCCAACGGCACGGCCTGCGCCGACGCCAACGGCAGCAACTGCCGCGACGGCTTTTGCAACGCAACCAGCAACGTATGCACCGGCGTGTGCTCCCGGGATAGCGACTGCCCGAGCACGATGCGCTGCGCGGTGGAAGAGTTCGGGGACCTGGACGGTCAGGCCATCTACGTCAACGCCTGCCGGTAGGTAGTGGGAGGGGTTCTTCGAACCCATGCGCAGCCGAGCGTGTACACCACGACGACGACCCGCTCAGTCCCCCAGGCACACGGAGGGCGCCCGCTCCGGTGCGGGCGCGCCACACCGTCCCGCGTCACAGCGGCTGAGGTACTCCACGAGCTCGGAGCCGTCGGAGGGGGCCCGCACCTCGGCGTCGAGGTCACCGCACAGATCGTCTTCATTGCAGACCGCGCCGGGGGCCCGCACCGCCGTGCAGCGCAGCGACCCATCGCCGCGCGCCGCGCAGACGGAATCTGCACAGTCATTGGTGCTCTCGATCTGCCAATCGAGACTGCAGGGCTCGCGCGCCTCGATCTGTCCGCTGAGCACGCCTCCAAATGACAGCAGGTCGCGGGCCCGCCAGCCTACAAACTCAAAGAAGCTGCAGTCCGGCGTGCCCATCGCGGTGGCCTCAAGAACCCGACCCGCGGCAACCTCGTCGTAGACCACCTGCCCGTCCTCTATCGCCTGCTGGACCCGCGGGCTGAGGAAGCCGGTGGGTCCGGCGCAGTCGTCCTGAAGCTGGGCTCGACAGTCCTCCGAGGCCGCGCACGCGCAGCCCTCGATCGCCTCACAGTAGGCCCGCGCGAGCAGGGGGCAGAAGTTCGCGCGGGGCACAGGTGTGCCATCGAAGGTCACCGCGTCATAGGAGAGGGGCCGAGTGTCGGCCTCGCAGGCCGCGAGGCAGAGCAGTGCGAGGGAGATGTGCCATCGATTCACGTGTGACCTGGATAGCTATGCGCCCCAGATCCGCAATCGAAACGGCGCCTACTCCGAGAGCAGCTCGTCGAGGCGGGCGCGAAGCGTGGCGAGGTTCTCACTCACACCGTACTCCCTGTGCATGATCACGCCCTCAGAGTTGACGATCAATGACGCGGGGAGCGCGCCACCCGGGAAGTAGATCTGGGTCTCCTGCAGGGGGTCGAGCAGCACCGGGTTGGTCAACTCATACTGGTCCACCCAACCCTGGCAGAACGCAGCATCGGGAAGACGATAGTTATTGTCCTGAATAATCGCGACGATGACCCGCACACCCCGGTCCGCATAGGCCTCGACGACCTGCTCTTGCAGAAGCTCCGCCTCAAGGCGACACGGGCCGCACCAGCCCGCGGCCATCGTGACCACCGTGAAGCTGGTCTCACAATAGCCCTCGGTCTCGCCATAGAACTCATACGGGTTGCCGTCGCAGTCGTTGAGCGTGAAGGGGAAGAAGCGGCTGCCCTGACTGGTGCCATAAGGCTCCCCAGGGTCTCCACAAGTGGGCTCCTGCCCGGCATCGATCGCTGGCACGCCGCTGTCCTGCTCGGTGGCCCCACTATCTACGGCGGTCTGTGGTCCCGCGTCGGGCCCGGGCTCAGGTGTACTATCGCCGCTGCACGCGGCGAGCGCCAGCGGGGCCATGACAGTGAGTGAGAGTAGGGGTATTCGCAGTTTTTCTTGCATGGCCAGTCCTTAGCTTCGATGCATTGACAGTCTTGGATGCGCGCATAGGTCCGCGGCTCAGCCCGGCCAGCACACACCATTACTAAAGGTGCTCACGCCCCCAGAGCCCTCAAACTCTTTGCGGCACATGTACCCCTGGCGACAGTCGGCTGCGCTATCACAGGCTTTCATACAGGCGCCCACGTCACCGCGCGCCATGCCCCCCAGCAAAGAGAGGCACAGGCTGCCATCTGGGCAGCTGGCCTGCGGCAAAGTCTCACCCCCGTAAAAGCTCGTTGAGTTGAAGCCGCTGGGTAAAATGCACTGGCTGATGCAGCTGCCGCCTGGCCAACCCGAGCCCACCTCGTCCACACAGAAGTTGCTGCGGCAATCCTCGGGCGCCGCGCACGGCTCGCCGTTGATCGCCCCCTCGTCGGGAGCGTCGGGCGCCACGCACCGGCCGCCGTACGGCTCACATCTCAGCCCCTCACCACACTGTTCATCGGTGGAGCAGAGCCCAAAACAAATACCCTCTTCCTGATCTGTAAATAGTTGGCAGGTGAAGCCACTGCGGCCGCAATCGAGGCCATTAATGCAGCGCCGCTCACAGTACTTCTGAGTCTCACCCGTGCGCGCGAGGCAGTGATGGTAGACGTTGTTGAAGTCGCATGGGGTGCGGTCCTCACAGGGCACTGTACATACGCCGCCCGGGGACCCGGCGCTCTGTGTTGAGCGACAGATCGCGCCCTGGCCGGGGCACTGTGCATCCTCCACGCACGCACCAAATAGGGTGCTGGGCTCGAGCACGACTTGGGCGTCCGCTGCTCCCGCGTCTTCGATGCCGGCGTCAACGACAACGGCCGCGTCGACCGCCGCGTTATTATTGTTGGATGCGTTATCGGTGCACGCAGCCAGGACGAGTGTGAAGCAAGCCAGCTTGCCAATGATTAGAGGATGTACCTGCATGTGCCCGGCCCCTTGAGCCGGGCTCATAGTCAACGAGGTTGGGGGCCTGACGCAACCTGCGCCAGAATTTCCTCTCAATTCAGGACGACTCTTCACGAGGTGCGGAAGGCGCTAAGGCCTGCACCTTGCATCCAACCCAGTTCGGACGTGATACTGGCCGGGCCGCTCGGGACCTTCACAGGCGCGCCCTTGGCGCGAAGGCCAGCGTGCATCTCGAGGTTGCCTATGTATGCTCATGCCCTACGCACACCCCTGACGGCGCCGACAATACTGACCTGCGTCCTGTTCATCGCGGGGGCCTCAGCCTGCAGCAATAGTACGTCACCGCTCGACGCCGGCCCTTCGGACGCGGGAGCGGCGGACACCGGGCCAGACGCCGGTCCCGCAGATACTGGCGAGGCCGACGCAGGACATGTTGACGCCGGACCGCCCTATGCGTGCGAGCAGACCATGCGGGTCGACGGGGTGCTCGATGACGCGGTGTCTGTCATGGTCGATACCACCATGACGGAGCTGCTGCCCCGGGACCTGGGGCCGGCATGCGGCAACCCTTCAGCGGAGATCCGCTGGGCGCGGCAGCAGGCGCTGGAGTTCCACGTGCCCGGCTCGGGCCAGATGGCCGTTAGCTTCGATACGGACTTTGCCGAGACGGACTCCGACTTCAATACGGTGATCCAAGTCCGTGAGGCCTGTGAGCGCGTGCCCGCCGGCACGTTCCCGCCCAGCTGCTTTGATGACATCGGACCGAGGAACTTTCGAAGCCGAGGATCCTTCGCGGCCAACGGAGGTGATGTCGTCTATGTGATCGTCACCGGCTACAGCAGCCCACCTGCGGGCCAGATGACCCGCGACGAGGGGCGGGTGCGCATCGACCTTCGCACCGAGGCGAACGCAGCCCCCACGATCAGCGCGGGCAGCTTCAACTTGGCGCTCGACGATACGTACATTCGGGCCACGGGCGCCGACCCGGATCAAAACGCGGTGGGGGTGGTCTTGAGCTTCTACGCCAGCGGCGAGCTGCTCGACATCTATGGTGACGGCGTAGCGGACGAGGCCGATGTTTACTCCGTGGCCTTCGACACAGCCCCCACCACTACGGACTTTACGGACGCCACCGCCATTGTCAGAGCGGCCGACGTGGGTCTCGCGGCGTATCTACGCAACGCGATGGCCACGGAGGTGCGGATGCGTATCTATGACGAGGGTTGGGCGATGAGCGCTCCGCTGGAGGTGCCCATCGCGGAGGCGACGCTCGCGGGGCTTGGCGAGGTGTGTGACGGCGTCTCGACCGTATGCAATTCAGCTTTCGATTGCGTTGGTGGTATATGCGCAGCCGACGCAGCCTCGATCGCGGCCTGCGACGCCGCCATCCCGCTCACGCTGCCCGCCATCACAACACAGACCGTCGCAGTGGGTTATACCGGAACGACCGGCGCGGGCATGGGTTCCTTTGCGCCTGAGGCAGGGTGTGTTCAAAACGCCCAAGGGACTGAGGGCTCCGAGACGATCTACAGCGTCGAGGTCCCGGCATCAACGCAAGTAGACTTGCTGGTCACAACCAAGCAGCCAGGCACCGCGGACACCGATACCATCCTGTACCTGCGAGCCGAATGCGTCGACCCCTCCCAAGAGCTCGCTTGCAACGACGACCGCGCCCCTCAAGACCTTCAGAGCGACATCGAAGCCCGAGACCTGGGGCCCGGCACCTACTTCATCTTCGTAGAGGCCTACGGCGGCATCGCGATGGGCACAGCGCCGCACGAGCTGCTCATCACGGCACGACCGGTCTTGAGCACCGGCGCGGCCTGTGATGACGCGGAGCTGCTCAATCGCTGCGCAGCGGGGCCCTGCACCGCAGGCGTGTGTCCCTAGCGCATCCACGCCCACCTCGAGCGTGCCGAGCAGTTCAAGGTGCTCAGCGAGCCTAATAGAGTCCCACAGCCCCTTGCTCGTCCACATCGGCCGCCTCGGCCCGGGTCGTCGTTCGCACGTCTTGCAGCATGGCGGGGCGATACTACGCCTATCGAGTCCCTCGGTTCTTGGCGCAACCGAACTTTCATACGCCCGTTGTTCACGCCGGTCCGCCCCATTGAGGTCGGCGCCCACCACGGCACCCCGATAACCCAAATGGGTGATAGAGAGTCGCGGCCGATGTGCAATGCGAATTGCTCTGGGATACGACCTGACCGCGCCGCGCTGCGGCTGCTAGGCTGCTAGCCCTATGAATGAAGGCTCGCAAGACGCTGACCCCTTTGATGCGCCTCGTACTGAAGGGAGCGCTCTGCCAAGAACCAGCTCAGATCCGGAGTTCGTCGCCGCACAGATGCTCTTCGAATCGGTTCGTAAGATCCTGGTCTTTGTCGCTGTCGCCTATGCTGTCGGCGGGTTTTTGGCCCTCGCCCAGCCCCACGGCACGATCGGCCTCGTCGTCGGCCTCGTGCTCGCGGCGATCAACCTAGGCCTGTGGGCCGTCGCACCACGGGCCCCCTTGGGCGCGATGATTACGGCCACCGTGCTCTTCGCCTTGCCCCTCCTGCTGAACCCCGCAGCGCTGATCAGCATCGTGAACATCGCGATCATTATCGGGCTCGTGCGTGGCCTGATGCTCGCCAACCGCTTGCGCAAGGTCCGGGCACGCCTGGGCCTCGATTCGTGACGTATCAGCCTGCGACCGGGGGTGTTGTTGCCCTCCGTCGACGCGCTCTACTTCGTTGATGAATTCGACCGGTGCCGCCACAGATATCGGGCGTCGCGGACACTGAATAGGCACCGTGCGCCTGGTCATTAGCATCACGACGGCCCTGGGCCTGCTCAGCGCGTGCGGGCCGGCTTCCGACCCCGAGCAGATCATCGACTTTGGCCCCGTGCCGCTGGGAACCAGCCAGAGCATCGCGCGCCGGCTCAGCGCCGCGACTACGCAGATCGACGTGTCCCACCGGGACCTTAGCGCTCGAGTCACCGCAACGGGCACCCTGGTTGAGCTCACCTATCACCCCCTGACCCCCGGCCCGATGATGGCCCTGGTCAAGTTCACCTCCGCCTTGGGCACCGAAGTGTGGTCGGTGCGGGGCGAGGGCGCGCTGCCGGAGGTCGAGGTCTTCCCCGAAACCCTAGACGTGCCCGCACAAGGTTCGGCGGACCTGTGGGTTTGGCTGCCGGAGGGCCTCACCGTCACGCTCGCAGACGACTCGCAGCTCGGGCCCTGCTCTGGACCTGCCTGCGCAGAGGTGGTCTCGGGCGCGGTGGATCGCGGTCTGCCGGCCACGGTTCGTGTGCACGGTCCGCTTGAGGACCCCGCCTTACTCGCCCTGTCTACCTGCCCGCATGCCTCCTGCCGGGTCGAGGTCCCGGTTGAACCCGCGGTCAGCTGCGGCCCGCTGATCATCGCCGCGGCCCCTGTCGGGCAAGTTAGCCTGCGCAGCTTGTCTTGCGTCGGGCCCGCCCAGGGCACGAGCCTGCACCCCGAGCTGTCGGTGGTCGACACCTCCACCTCCGGGCTCTCGGTGCAGTGGACTCCGAGCGCCGCGGGTCCCTTCGAGGCCGAAATCACGCGCGGCACAGAGCGCGTCGTGGTGCGAGGCTACGCCGTGGATTCCTCAGCCTGCCGGGCCGAGGTGACGCCCAGCCCCGTCGTCTTCGGGGCTGTGGGGCTGGGCGGATTTGCCGAGCAGCGGCTGTCCATCGCAAACCTAGGCCCCGAGCCTTGTCTACTATCTGGCGCACAGACGCAGGGCAGGGGCTTTTCAGAGAGTCCACCCTCGCCACGATGGATTGAGCCCGGTGCGCAATCTGACCTGCGCCTTCGCTTTTCGCCACGCGCGCGGGGCCCGCACCTCGGCCAGGCCCAGCTGTGGCTCTCGAATGGCTCCGAGGCTGCTCAGATCGACCTCGCTGGGCACGGGATCGTGTCAGACCTTGAGCTGCTCACTACATCGTTGCACTTCGGCGAGATCACCACCTGCTCGGGGGTCAGCCGGCCCGTGCGGGTCTTGAATCACGGGAGCCTGGAGGCAGACGTCATCGGCGCAACGGTCGTAGGCCCAGCCGCTGACCTGGTGCAGAGCCGCTGGCCGGCCAAGGTGTCCGCCGCCGATCTGCTCTCCGTACCTTTGCGCCTGTCACCCAACCGTTCGGGAGCTTTGCAGGCCAACCTACGACTTGAGCTGGAGGACTCTCGGGCACGCACCACCTACGAGATCCCGATCAATGCGATGGTCCCTCAGGACCAGGGCCTGATGAGCGATGAGTTCATGCAGCTTGGGCTCTTTAAGAGCGATGTCGTCTTCGTCATCGAGCCTGTGGGCGCGCACCACCCCTTCCTGGCAAGTCTGCAGGCCAACCTGCGGGCTCTTGCGCAATTCACCGCCGCGCGGGGGCAACGCTCCGCGTTCGCGGTGGTCAGCGCCGCCTCAAGCAGCACGGTATCTGTGGGCTTCGAGGTCCAGCCAGGCACGCAGCGCGGGGTCTTTCTACGCGAGGAGCCTGACTTTGAAGAGGCCTTCGTCGAGACCGCGCTCGCGGTCGCTCGTCGGGCCTCGGGGTCCAATCGCGCCTTCGCCAACGTCTACGGCGCGTTGACTAGCTCTGCGGCCAACTGGATTCGCACCGAGGCCGCGCTGTCGCTCGTCGCCCTATCCTTGCGAGAGGATGACAGCCCCGAGTCTGTCGAGACCTGGACGACGCGCCTGCTGCGCATCAAGGGCTTCAGAAATACAAACCTCTTTGTCTACAACGCGATCACGGGTGACGTGCCCGGTGGCTGCGACAATGGCGACTTCAGCGCCGAAGCAGCCCCTCGCCATCTCTGGGTGGCTGAGCACAGCGGCGGCGTGCACCAGAGCATCTGCAGCTTGGACTGGTCGCGGTCCCTCGAAGACCTCGCCACCGTCGCCTTTGGTTTCAAGTCCCGCTTCTTCCTAAACGGCCAGCCGATCGTCGAGACCATCGAGGTCACCGTCAACAACATGCCTGTGCCTGCAACGTCACCGACGGGCACGGTCCACTGGACCTATGACTTCGCCACCAACAGCATCAACTTTTCGCCCTTTGCCGCCCCGGAGCCGGAGGCCAGAATTGTCGTGAACTACCGGCGGATCTGTCCATGAGGCGCGCTTTCGCCGTTGTGCTCTGCCTGTCAGGATGTGGGGCGCCCTCAACCTCCCCCAAGGCACTGGGCCCTGTCGTTCTGCGTCTGGACCCACCTTCCGCGGTGAACTTTGAGTCCATCTCAGCGGACGCGGTGGCAGTATCCCACGTCGAGGTCATAAACGAGGGCGCGGGACCACTCATCCTCAACGCGGTCTCGGTCGCGGGCGGCCGACCGGACGCCTGGCAGGTCACACCTTCGATCGCGCTCGGTGAGGCGATAGCCCCTGGGTCCCGAGCCCAAATCAGAGTGGAGTATCGCCCCTGTCCTTCGTTGCTCATCGGTGGTGCACGCTGCGACTGCAACGCTCAGCTCGATACCGCCAGCCTCCGCATCGAAAGCAACGCCCAAACGCCGGCCACCTTGCTGAGTCTCTCCGCATCCGCCACCACGCCGGGGCCGCGAATCGAAGTAAGCCCGTCATTGGAACTCGCTCTGGCCCAGACATCTTCAGCTACCATCACGGTGCGCAATAAAGGCTGCGCACCTCTGCGGCTGCACAGCGCCGACTTGACCGGCCCGGGGTCCACACCCAGTGCGTCTATCGATGACTTCAGGATGGCCGGATGTCAGAGCTGGCCCTGCGCCCTGGACCTAACCCTGTGTGCCCAGGGCTGCGACGCTGCGCAGGCGGAGTTGCGCATTGACTACGACAATAACGACCAGGTCGCCAACGATGTCGCCGAGCTGCACCTCGTCTCGAATGACCCCACAGCTTCGAGGCGCACCCTGCTCATCACCAC
>Ga0193954_1001256_pt1 | contig 13194 bp, 9 predicted proteins | sample BB_5_MG_FD_140340 | JGI IMG/M metagenome (GOLD analysis project Ga0193954, IMG submission 140340) | Microbial mat bacterial communities from the Broadkill River, Lewes, Delaware, United States - BB_5_MG | ecosystem: Environmental > Aquatic > Freshwater > River > Microbial mats | place: USA...
ATGGGTCTTGCTTGGCAAACTGCTCTTGGAATTGTATTTTTAAGTGGTATTATTTTTGTAATATTATCCTTTACCCAATTTCGAGTTTGGTTAATGACATCAATACCTGTTGACCTTAGACGTGCAATTAGTGCGGGGATTGGTGCTTTTATTGCATTTATTGGATTAAAGCAAATGGGAATAATTGTACCTGATAAAGCTACTTTAGTTACTCTTGGTAATGTTGGAAGTCCTGAGGTATTATTGGGTCTTTTTGGTCTTATGGTTTCACTTGGATTTTATACATTTAGAATTAAAGGTGCATTTATCTTAGCAATACTGTTAACATCAATTGTTGGTTGGACTTTAGGTATTGGAAAAATGCCAGAAGCTATTGTTGGTTTACCTGAAACAATTAGTCCAATCTTCTTGCAACTTGATATTATGAGTGCATTGTCTTTAGCACTATTACCAGTAGTTATCACATTTTTAGTAACAGATATGTTTGATACACTTGGAACATTGACAGGAGTTGGTACTCGGGCAAATTTATTCCAAACTCAGGATAAAAATGACAAAGCATTAGAAAAAACACTTGAAGCAGATGCGATTGCTACTGTTGCAGGAAGTTTAATTGGAGTTTCAACAACAACATCTTTCATAGAAAGTGCAAGTGGTGTTGAAGAGGGAGGAAGAACAGGATTAACATCTGTATTTACAGGATTATTCTTTGTTTTAACACTATTCTTACTTCCACTTTTTAAATCAATTCCTGCAAATGCTATTTATCCAGTACTAGTAGTAGTTGGTGTTTTAATGTTCACAGAGCTTGGTAATATTAATTTTAAAAATAATGATTTAGCAGTTACAAGTGCTTCGTTTTTAATAGTTATACTTATGCCTTTAACATTTTCTATTACAAATGGATTTGCAGCTGGTTTTATAGTATACACTACTTTAAAATTATTAAAAGGTGAATTTAAAGATGTAAACTTAGGTTTAATCACAATTACGTTGATATCATTATTGGTATTTATTTTACATTAGGGGAAAAAAGATTTGAAAAAAGTTTATTATAGTTATAATGATTGTATAGAAGATTGTAAGGTACTTGTACCGATGCTTAAAGAGTATAAACCAGATGCAATGGTTGCAATTGCCAGAGGTGGATTAGTATTAGGACATTTACTAAGTGAAGCATTAGAAACACGTGAAATTTACAGTTTAAATTCAATACATTATGATGGGACAACAAAACTTGATACTTTTGAGATATTTAATATTCCAGATCTTAAAAGAAAACATAAAATTGTTTTAATTGATGATATCGTAGATAGTGGTGAAAGTATGGTAGAGATTATTCGAATATTAAAAGAAAAATTTCATCATTGTGAATTTAAAATAGCAACAATTTTTTATAAACCAACAGCACTTATTCAGCCTGACTTTAGTGTAAAAGAGGCAAAAGATTGGATAGAATTTTTTTGGGAAGTTGACTTACTAGAAGAGAGATAAAATGGAAATAAAAAATAAAACTACTCACGAATTAAATTCTTTAGCACAAGACATAAGAGACAGAATTATAGATGTTGTATCAGTAAATGGTGGGCATTTTAGTTCAACTCTTGGAGCTGTAGAATTAACTATTGGTATGCATAAGGTATTTGATATCAAAAGTGATCCTTTCATTTTTGATGTATCTCATCAATGTTATCCTCATAAACTTTTAACAGGACGTTGGGAAGAATTTAAAACTTTACGACAGTTTAAAGGTTTGAGTGGTTTTACAAAGCCTAAAGAATCACAGGCGGACTATTTTGTAGCAGGTCATAGTTCTACTTCTATTTCTCTTGCTGTTGGGGCTGCAAAAGCTGCAAAACTAAACAATGATGGGAAAGTACCAGTTGTAATGATTGGTGATGGTTCTATGACAGCGGGAATGATATATGAAGCACTTAATGAATTAGGTGATTTAAAACTTCCAGTTGTAATAATTCTAAATGACAACGAAATGTCAATAGCAAAACCAATTGGAGCAATGTCAAAACATCTCAGTAAACTTCTTGCTGGTAAATTTTATCAAGGATTTAGAGATAAAGTTGACCATATAGTAAAGAATTATATGCCAAAAGGTACAGACTATATCGCCAAAAGAATAGAAGAGAGTATGAAACTAATCACTCCTGGTATGATTTTTGAAGAGATGGGAGTAGACTATATTGGTCCAATTGATGGTCATAATATTGATGAAATTGTTGAAACACTAAAATTAGCAAAAAATTTAAATAAACCCGTAATAGTTCATGCAAAAACAACTAAAGGGAAAGGCTATGCTATTGCAGAAGGTCATCACGAACATTGGCATGGAGTTGGTGCATTTGATGTAGAAAGTGGAGCTTTTATTAAAAAAAAATCTCCTAAGTCCGCAACAGCAATTTTTAGTGATACTCTTTATGAATTAGCATTAAACGATGAAAAAGTAGTTGGTGTAACTGCGGCTATGCCAAGTGGTACTGGTATGAACAAATTAATTGACAATTTTCCAGAAAGATTTTGGGATGTTGCAATTGCAGAGCAACATGCAGTCACATCAATGGCCGCTATGGCAAAAGATGGGTTTAAACCATTTGTTACAATATATTCAACATTCTTACAACGTGGATTTGATCAAATTATTCACGATGTTTGTCTGATGAAACTACCAGTAGTATTTGCAATTGATAGAGCAGGAATTGTTGGTGCTGATGGTGAAACACATCAAGGACAATTTGATATAAGTTTTTTAAGATTTCTTCCAAATATGACTTTATTTGCACCAAGAGATAGTAAAACGCTAGAATATGCATTAGAATTTGGTAAAGACTTTGATGCTCCATGTGCTATAAGATACCCAAGAGGTGCTTTTGATCAATTAGAATATGAAGCAACAAAATTTGAACTAGCACGTGCTGAAGTTTTAAAAAAAGGTACTAGCAACATCGCATTTATAGGTTATGGAGCAGGAGTTGGACGAGCAATTAAAACAGCTAATTTATGTGAGCAAGATATCACAATAGTTGATTTAAGATTTGTAAAACCACTTGATACTGAACTATTAATAGAACTATCTCAAACTTGTAATAAATGGTATATTTTTAGTGATAGCCAAAAACAAGGTGGTGTAGGAAGTGCTATATTAGAATTTATTTGTGACAAAGAACTCAACGTAAAAATTAAGTCTTTTGAATATGATGACTTATATATTCAACATGGTGACACCAAGCTTCTTGAAGAAGACTTAGGATTGCTTCCAGAACAATTAGCTAAAAAGATATCTAATTCATAAAATTTGAATTAGATACTTTCAAATATATCAATCCTCTTTTTCTTTTTTATCTTCTTTTAACTTAGATAATTTTTCTTTTTTAAATGTAAGATAAGGAGTAACAACATCATGGTTTTTTTTCACAGATAAAAAATCTTCTTTATTTGTCAATTCTTTTACAAGATTTTCCATTGATAACAAATTGTCTTCATTTAGTTCATCTTCTAATTCAGCATATCTTCTAATCAGTGTATCAAAAGCAAAATTATATTCATATGCCAATTGCCCTTTACCATTTAAGTATTTTTTTACAAATATCCAATTTGCAAATATTGCTTTCCATGCCCTTTTTTGATCACTTGTAATACACAAATTTTTAATTATTTTTCGCCATTTAAACAATCCAAAATATGCTTGATGACTAGACCATAGTTCATCAATCCACCAATCTTCAAATCTAGGAAAACCTCTAAAAGCTGGTAACTCTTCCTCTTCAATATTTTGTTTTATATTTAACATTAAAGTATACAACTGTAAAACAATGATTGGTATTCGATATCTAAACATACCTAAGTCTTTGATAGGTTCTCCTATCAAATCTTTTGTTAAATCATCAAAGTCATTTTTTATTTGAGTTAAATCACTTTCTATAGTTTCATGCAGAACTAAGTGCAACTCTATACTTTTAATTGCAATTTCAAATAGTTCTCTATCATCAATATTAATATTTTCTGGAAGTTCATCAACTATCATCATAGCTTCTATCTTTTCATCATTTGTTTTTGTAACATCTCTTTTTAATCTTACTTTTTGATAGTGATAGTAGTTTTTTCTTTCAATTGATTCTTTAATTCTCTCTTTTTCCTCAAGCTCTTGAATATCTTGACTTAACAATTCAGCTAACATATCCTTGTGTTTTTCTAAAAGTATCGTATTTTCTTCTAAGTTCTCTTCAGTAGATGCTTTCACCATACGAGTTAATTTCGTCTCACCTGATTCATGAGCAGACAACTGTTTCTTAGCCAATGAGATACGGCTTTCTCCAGTTTTGATAAGTTCTTCTAAGGCAATTATTGCTTTCATATAAATTCCAATCTAATAAAAGTAATTTTACATACTTTTGTATTAATTTAATATTAAATTAAGAAAGTCATACCTATATTCTTCTTTGCTAAAGCTTTTTTTAAGTACATTTTAAATAGTATTGCAAACTAAATTTTTTATTACAAGGGATATACAGCTATGGCAAACCATAAATCAGCTGCAAAAAGAGCAAAACAAACTATCGTAAAAACTGAAAGAAACAGATTTTTCAAAGCAAGAATCAAAAACGTTACAAAAGCAGTTTTAGTGGCTATCGAAGCTAATGACAAAGATGCTGCAACAACAGCAATGAAAGAAGCAAATAAATATTTACACCACTGTGTAAGTAAAAACATTCTTAAAAAACAAACTGCTGCTAGAAAAGTAAGTAGATTACAAACTAAAGTAAACGGTTTATAATAAAACCTTTTTACTTAAATTAATGATTTAAACTATCTATTAATTTTAGATAGTTTACTTTTCTCTTAACTATATAACACTAGTGTATAACAACTAGATTTATAAATTCACCAAATAGGTATTTTTATGTTACAAGACAAACTACAACTTTTCATAGATAGATATGAAGAGATAAACGAACTTTTAGTATCACCTGATATATTAACTGACATTAAAAAAATGACAGAACTGTCTAAAGAACAATCAAGTATTTCAAAAATTGTTGATGCTGCAAATGAATATAATCAAATCATAGAAGATATAGAAGAAAATAAAATGCTTCTAGGAGATGATGAATTAGCAGATTTAGCAAAAGAGGAACTAAAAGAATTAGAAACTCGAAAACCTGAACTTGAAGAAGAGATAAAAATACTTTTACTTCCAACAGACCCTAATGATGATAAAAACATCTATATAGAACTACGAGCTGGTGCTGGTGGTGATGAAGCTGCAATATTTGTAGGCGATCTATTTAGAACGTATATCAAATATGCAGAAAATGAAGGTTGGAAAACTGAAATTATGAACACAAGTGAATCAGAATCTGGTGGATATAAAGAGATGGTTTTTCTTGTAAAAGGTGAATCAGTATATAGTAAACTTAAATTTGAAGCAGGTGTGCATAGAGTTCAAAGAGTTCCAGCAACAGAATCTCAAGGTAGAGTTCACACAAGTGCGATTACAGTTGCTGTAATTCCAGAAGTTGATGATATAGAGATTGAGATTCGAGCAGAAGACTTAAAAATTGATACAATGCGATCTAGTGGATGTGGTGGACAATCTGTAAATACAACAGATAGTGCTATTAGAATCACTCACTTACCAACAGGACTTGTTGTAACAAATCAAGATCAAAAGTCACAACACAAAAATAGAGAAAAAGCTATGAAAGTTCTAAAAGCTAGACTTTATGATCTTCAAGAGCAAGAGAGAATGGAAGCTGAAGGTGCAGATAGAAAAGCACAAGTAGGTTCAGGAGATAGAAGTGCACGAATTAGAACGTATAACTATCCTCAAGGTCGTATATCTGATCATAGAATCAACCTAACTTTATATCGACTTGACAATATCATGAATGATGGATTTTTAAACGAAATAATTGATCCATTAATCGCAGACCATCAGTCAAAACTTATGGAAGCTTCGGGAGTATAAACTCCCTCTTTCCAAAACTTAAACACCACAATAAACTCAATTCACAAAATCTAAAACCATCTTGTAACCAAACTATAATAAAATTTTCAGTATAATCGCAACCTATTATGGACTTATAAATATAAGAAGTCAACAAGGAGATACATTTGAAAGAATGGATAGAAAAGATAAACAGTAGTGAATCTTTAGAACAACTAGAACAATTACGAATTGATATACTAGGTAAAAAAGGTGTATTAACATTAGAATTTGCAAAAATGAAAGATGTACCTAATGACCAAAAAAAAGCTTTTGCTCAAAATTTAAATAAAGAAAAAGCAACAATCAATGAAGCTTTAGAGGCTCATAAAACAATCTTAATGGCTCAAGAACTAGAAAAACAATTAGAGTCTGAAAAAATTGATGTAACTAAATTTAGTCCAAGCATAAATCAAGGTGCATTACACCCTGTAGCAGATACTTTAAATACAATTACAACATATTTTCAAAATTTAAACTTTAGTATTGAAGAGGGTCCTTTAGTAGAGGATGATTTTCATAACTTTGAAGCATTAAATTTACCAGCATATCATCCAGCAAGAGATATGCAAGATACATTTTATTGTAACGATGGTGCAGTTTTAAGAACACATACATCTCCTGTGCAAATTAGAACAATGATGAATCAAAAACCACCAATTAGAATGATAGCTCCTGGTGCTGTTTTTAGAAAAGATTTTGATATAACACACACTCCAATGTTTCATCAAATAGAAGGTCTTGTAGTTGAAAAAGATGGTATCGTTTCATTTGCAAATTTAAAATTTGTAATGGAAGAGTTTTTACATCATATGTTTGGTGAAGTTGAGATCAGATTTAGACCTTCATTTTTCCCATTTACTGAACCATCAGCGGAAGTAGACATCTCATGTATCTTCTGTAAAGATGAAACAACAGGAAAAAGCTGTGGTTGTAGAGTTTGTTCACATACGGGTTGGTTAGAAGTACTTGGATGTGGAATTGTTGATGAAAATGTATTTAAAGCAGTTGGATATGAAAACGTAAGTGGATATGCCTTTGGTTTAGGTATTGAAAGATTTGCAATGCTTATACATAAAATTGGAGATTTAAGATCTCTTTTTGAAAGTGACATTAGACTATTAGGACAATTCAGATGATAATTACAAGACAATGGGTACAAGAATATTTAGATATATCTAAAATAAGCACACAATCAATATGCAAAGCATTAAATTCAATTGGTCTTGAAGTAGATAGCACAAACCGAGTTTTAATACCAAATGGTGTTGTTGTTGGTCATGTTACAGAATGTGAAAAACATCCAGATGCTGACAAATTGAATATTTGCCAAGTTGATATTGGAACAAAAATAGAACAAATTGTTTGTGGTGCTAAAAATGTTGCCAAAGGTCAATTAGTAGCAGTAGCAACTGTTGGAACTATTCTTGACAAAGATTTCAAAATCAAAAAAGCACAACTAAGAGGTGTTGAATCAAATGGTATGATTTGTAGTTCAACAGAGATTGGTTTACCTAAACTAAATGATGGGATTATGGAATTAGATGATTCTATAGGAAAATTAATTATAGGTAAAGAGTTAAACGAATACTCACTTTTAAATGATGAAACTATAGAGATAGAACTAACAGCAAATAGAGGTGACTGTTTAAGTATCAATGGTGTTGCACGTGAACTTGGAACTTACTTCAATATTCAGTTAAAAAACATTGATACTGTAGTAACAACAAATAACAAAGGAATTGGTCAAGTTTTTGATGTTGACTATGATACAAAATGTGAGTCAAGCCTTATTTATAAAGTAGTTGACATTAAAGATTTTAGTATAAAGTTAATTCATAAACTAAGAACTTCAACAATTGATAAATTAAAAAATACTGATATTGAAATAGCTATTACTTACGCAACACACTCATGTGGTGTTTTGATTAATGTATATTCTAAATCTATAGCAACACAACATGACAACAATAAAGTTTCATTGAGTATTAAAAAAGATGAAAACAATTTTGATACAGTTGAAGGGAATATGCTATTAAGTACTATTGGAATAGAAGCAGGCCAAGTTACAGAAAATAGTGATGAAGTTATTATTGAAGCAAGTTATACAAATCCTGATGAATTAGCACAAAATGTATTTGATAAAAAGAAAAAAACTGGGGATGTTTATTATAAAGCATCAAGAGGTAGCGAACCAAATTTAACATTTGGTATTGATACAATCATATCTTTATTATCATTAAATGGTGGTACTATTTATAATGGAAGTAAAGACTTTATCAATGAAAAAAGTGAAACTACTATCAGTATTAATAATGACAAGTTAAATGCAATAATAGGTCAAGATATACCACCATCACAAACAAGTAAAATATTAACATCACTTGGTTTTTTTGTAAAACAAGATGGGCAAGATACAATAACAGTTACAGTACCAGCTTTTAGACATGATATTAAAAATATTGCAGATGTTACAGAAGAGATCGTAAGAATAATTGGGATTGATCAAATTAAATCAAAACCATTATTAATAAGAGAATTTAACAATATAAATAAAACATCAAATAGTTTAGTTTTAAAAAATAGTATCAGAACAAAAGCAGTAGCAAATAGTTTTTTTGAAACAACAACTTATGTATTTACAAATAAAGAGCAACTTGAACGGTATAACTTTCCTACAGTAAATAGTAAAAAAGATATATTAAATCCAATTGTAACTGAACTAAATACATTCAGAACTACACTTGCATTAAATTTAGTTCATGCTGTATCACATAATGTAAATCAAGGATTTAAATCAGTTGGTTTATTTGAGATAGGTACAATATTTGACAAAAGTAGAAATGAAGCAAAATCTATGGGATTTATTTTTAGTGGTGATTATGAGAATGAAGCTGTTAAAAATCATGCAAAACCTGACAAAATTGACTTTTTCAGTTTTAGTGAAAAAATAGCAAATACAATTGGTGAGTTTGAACTAGAACCTATGAAAAAGATTGATAATAGTTTTATTCATCCATACCAAAGTGCAAACATGATGAGAGGTAGAAAAAGAATAGGAACTGTATACAAACTACATCCTACAGTTGCGGCTGATTTTAATATTTCAAACGAAACATTTATTGCAGAGATTGATTTTGATACATTACATATTGATAAAGTAATTGCAAACAATATATCAAAATTTCAAGCTTCAAAAAGAGACTTAAGTATAATTGCACCTAAAGATTTAGAATATAAAGAGATTAAAAAAGCTATTAATTCACTAAGAATAAAAGAGATAAAACAATACAATCTTGTAGATATCTACTCTGATGAAAAACTTGGTTCTGATGAAAGTTTAACAATCAAGTTTGTATTACAATCTACTGATAAAACAATGGAAGAATCTGAAATAAATACAATTATTGAAAAAATATTAAATAAACTACAAAAAGAGTTAAATATAGGTATAAGATAATGAAGAATATAAGTATATCACCACTAAAGAAACCTTTTGACATAGTAATTAGTAATATTGCTAGTGATAAATCAATCTCACATAGATGTGCTATGTTTAGTTTATTTAGTGATCAACCATCAACGATAAAAAATTATTTACGTGGTGAAGATACAATGGATTCACTTAAAATTGCTCAAAAACTAGGAGCAAAAATTGAAGATAATGGAGAGATTATTAAGATAACTCCTCCAGAATTTTTAAGTGAACCAGATGATATACTTGATTGTGGAAATGCAGGAACAGGGATGAGGCTCTATGCTGGATTATTATCTGGAATAGAGGGTAGTTTTGTTCTTACTGGGGACAAATATCTTAGAAGTAGACCAATGAAAAGAGTTGCTGATCCTTTACGAAATATCGGAGCAACAATAGATGGTAGAGAAAATGGAAATAAAGCACCACTTCATATAAGAGGTGGAAAATTAAAATCATTTAAATACCATAGTCCTATTGATTCTGCCCAAATAAAATCTGCTTTAATACTAGCAGGAATACAAAGCAATGAAATATCTTATTACAAAGAAGATTTGCTTAGTCGTGATCATACAGAAAGAATGTTAAATGGTATGGGTGCAAAAATTGTTACAAACAAAGATGGATGGATAGAGATAAACCCACTTGAGGGAAAATTAAAACCACTGAATATTACAGTACCAACTGACCCCTCAAGTGCCTTTTTCTTTGCAGTAGCAGCAGCAATTGTACCAAATGCAAAAGTAACTTTAAAAAATGTTACTTTAAATCCTACAAGAATTGAAGCATATAAAATTTTAGAAAAAATGGGTGCAAAGGTTACTTATATAGAAACACAAAATCTATATGAACCAATTGGAGATATTATTGTACAAAATGATACTTTACATGGGGTGACTGTTGATTCTAATATTGCATGGTTAATTGACGAATTGCCAGCACTTAGTATTGCTATGTCAATTGCTAATGGAAAAAGTACCGTTAAAAATGCAAAAGAATTAAGAGTTAAAGAAAGCGACAGAATATCTGCTGTAGTTAATAACCTTAAACTTTGTGGAGTAGAGTTTTCGGAATTTGAAGATGGTTACGAAATCAATGGAAATGCTAATTTACAAAAAGCAACTATTAATTCACATGGAGACCACAGAATTGCTATGAGTTTTGCAATAGCAGGATTATTATGTGGTATGGATGTAGAAGATACACAATGTATTGAAACATCATTTCCAAACTTTCATGAAATACTTGAAAGTCTAAGATAAAAAGGTAACTATCATGAAAGTAAAATTAGCCTCTAGTTATGGATTTTGTTTTGGTGTAAAAAGAGCTATAAAAATAGCACAAGAGCATAAAAATGCATCAACTATGGGACCACTTATTCACAATCAAAAAGAGATAGATAGACTAAAAGATGATTTTAATGTTGGTTTGTACAATACAATAGATGAAGCTAAAAAAGATGAAACAGTCATCATTAGAACGCATGGTATTCCTAAAAATGACCTAGCGGCTTTAAAACAAAATAATACAAAAGTTATCAATGCAACTTGTCCTTTTGTAACAACGCCTCAACAAATCGTCAAAAAAATGTCTCAAGAAAAATATAGTATTGTCATTTTTGGAGATATGGATCATCCTGAAGTTAAAGGTGTAAAAAGTTACGGAGATGATGTACATGTTGTACTCAATCAAGAAGAATTAGAAAAAGTCAAGTTTAAATATGAAAAAATTGCTACAGTTGCGCAAACAACAAAGCAAAAAGAAAAATATCTTAATATTGTAAATACTTTGATTCTTAGATACAAAGAAGTAAGAGTCTTTAACACAATTTGCGATGCTACTTTTGAAAATCAAGCGGCAACTAGAGAGTTATCAAATCAAGTTGATGTAATGGTTGTAATAGGAGGAAAGAACTCCTCTAATACTAAGCAGTTGTTTAATATTGCAGAAGAAAATTGTGTTAGTTATTTAATAGAAGATGAGACTGAATTAGAAAATAATTGGTTTACAAATAAAAATATATGTGGTGTCACTGCAGGTGCCTCAACCCCTGACTGGATCATTCAAAAAGTGATCGATAAAATAGAACTTATTTAAAATAATAGCTCCCTCCCCTTTTCCCTTATTAAAATTAAAGTTAGATTTAGATAAAATAGCCCAATTAAAAAAAAAGGGTAGGCAAGCAAATGAAATTTGAAGATTTTGAAATAGAAGGTGAAGACTTCGCAGCATTATTGGAGGAGAGCGAAAAGAGTACACAAGCAAACACTGTAGCACAAGGTGAGATAGTAGCGTTAAACAATGAAAACTTTACAGTAAGTATTGGTGGTCAAGAGGGTAGAATTTATATATCTGAAATCACAAATCTTGATGGTACATTAAAGTATGCAATGGGTGACCAAATTACAGTTATGGTTACAGGTTCTAGAGGGGAAAACTTATCTTTATCTTATAAAAAAGTTATCCAAAAAGCTAAGTTTGACGAATTTTTCGAAAAATATGGTGAAGAACCAGAAAACGTAATCGTTGAAGGTACAGTTGTATCTGTTAAACCTAGAGCTGGTTTTGTTGTTCAAGATGACGAAGGTATGGAATACTTCATGCCAATGGCACAAGGTTTCTTAAAAGCAGTTGGAGCAGTTGGTAAAAAAATCAAAGCTGTTGTTCTTAAAGCAAAACCAGAAACAGCAAGTATTGTTATTTCAAGAAGAAAACTAATTGAAGAAGCACAAAAAGTTAAAGAAGAAAAAATTAACGAACTTATGGAAAATAACGAGCCAAGAACTGGTACAGTTAAAAAAATCACATCATACGGTATGTTTGTTGATTTAGGTGGAATTGATGGTTTAGTAAACTACAATGAAATCTCTTACAAAGGTCCAGTTAATCCATCAGCTTATTACAAAGAAGGTGATGAAGTAGTTGCTATAATGAAATCATATGACAAAGAAAAAGGTCATTTATCATTATCAATTAAAGAAGCTTTACCAAATCCATGGGAAGAGATGAGAGATGCATTAGAAACTGGTGATACTATTACTGTAACTGTTTCTAACTTTGAATCTTACGGTGCATTTGTTGACTTAGGAAATGATATCGAAGGTCTTTTACATATTTCTGAAATTTCTTGGAATAAAAATGTTAAAAATCCAAAAGATTACTTAGAAATTGGTCAAGAGATCAATGTTGAAGTTATCGATTTAGATTGTGATAAAAGAAGATTAAGAGTTTCTTTAAAATCATTACAACCAAAACCATTCCAAACATTTGTTAAAGAAAACAAAGTTGGTGATTTAATTAATGGTAAAGTTGCTACATTAACAGACTTTGGTGCATTTATTAACCTTGGAGCTGTAGATGGTCTTTTACACAATGAAGAAGCAAACTGGGAATCAACAGCAAAATGTAAAGATCTTTACAAAAAAGGTGATGAAGTAGAAGTTAAAATTATTAAAATTGATACTGAAAAAGAAAACATCTCTTTAAGTGTAAAAGCATTACAAGACTCTCCAGCACAAAAATTTGAAAATGAGCACAACAACGGTGACATTATCAAATCAACAGTTAAAGACATTAAAGATTTTGGTGTATTTGTTAAACTTGAAGATAATCTTGATGGTTTAATTAGAAAAGAAGATCTTTTAAAAACTGAAGAGGGTGAAGAAGAGATTAAAATTGGTGATGAGATTGAAGCAGTTGTTGTGAATATTGATAAACAAAG
>Ga0193954_1001259_pt1 | contig 13192 bp, 10 predicted proteins | sample BB_5_MG_FD_140340 | JGI IMG/M metagenome (GOLD analysis project Ga0193954, IMG submission 140340) | Microbial mat bacterial communities from the Broadkill River, Lewes, Delaware, United States - BB_5_MG | ecosystem: Environmental > Aquatic > Freshwater > River > Microbial mats | place: USA...
GGGCGTCGACGGTCCAAAGCACGATGTTGTGGGGGCCGTCGTTATCGGTCTCGACGCGCAAAGCGCCGCCCGGGACCCCCGGTAATACCTTGCCTGTGAGCAAGCCATCGGCCTGCTCCAGCGCGTCCCATCGCACCTCAAGCACGGGCTCTTCCGCCCACGCGGGGGTTGCCAACAGGCCCAGGCAGAGCAGAACGACAGCCCTCATGGTCAGCGCCGTAGCATGCCGGAGTCGGGCTGTCCTTGGAATCTGGGTTGGCGGAAGGCCCTGATCGATGGCGGCGCTCACACCTGAAACACCTTGACCGGATTGACCCCTCGAATCGATAGAACCCGCCATGGCGCCTGCGCGCCCACATAGATCCCAATGAGCGACGCACCCCTACAGATTGGCATGATCGGTTGTGGCTACTGGGGCCCCAACCTCCTCCGGAACTTCGCGAAACTCGAAGGCGCCCGCGTCAAAGCGGTGGCCGAGCGTTCCGCGGCCCGACGCAAGTTCGTCGCTGACGGCTACCCCGGGGTTCAAACCGTGGAGGACGAGCAGGCCATCCTGAACGACCCGGAGATCACCGCGGTCATCGTGGCGACCCCCGCGGACACCCACGCCGCCCTCGCCCGCAAGGTGCTGGAGGCCGGCAAGGACGTCTTCGTCGAAAAGCCCCTAGCCATGAAGACCGCAGAGGCGGTGGCGCTGACCCAGCTGGCCCAGGACAAGGGCCTCATCCTCATGGTGGGCCACACCTTCCTCTACAACGAGGCCGTGCGCACCGTGAAGCGCCACATCGATAGCGGCGAGCTGGGCAAGGTCTACTACCTGTACAGCCAGCGCCTGAACCTGGGCATCGTGCGCAGCGACATCAACGCAGCGTGGAACCTGGCGCCACACGACATCTCCATCGGTAACTACCTGGTGGGCGAGACCCCGATTCGCGTCGCCGCGAACAGCGTGCAGGTGCTGCAGCCGGAGGCCCCCCGTCTCGATGACGTGGTCTTCATGAGCCTGACCTATCCCAGCGGGGTGGTCATGCACACTCATGTGTCGTGGCTGGACCCGCGCAAGACGCGCACCATGACCGTCGTGGGCGATAAGAAGATGATCGTCTATGATGATGTAGCGCAAGACAAGTTGCACATCTACGACAAGGGAATCACCAAGGGCGACCCAGTGCCCGAGGAGCAGGCCAGCGACTTCGCTCGGCACAAGATGATCACCCGCGCGGGCGACCTGCTGGTGCCCAACCTGCGCATCCCCGAGCCTCTATCGGTAGAGGCCAAACACTTCCTGCAGTGCCTGCGTACGCGCGAGGCACCTCTGACCGATGGCCACAATGGCATCGCGGTGACCGCGGTGCTTGAGGCCGTCGACACCTCCCTGGCGCAAGGCGGAGCGCCCGTGGACATCGAAATCCCCCGCCTGGGCAAGTAAGCCTGCATCGGAGACAGCCATGACGAGCAACGAGACGATTCCCTTCGTGGACCTCAAAGGCCAGTACCGTCGATACAAAGACGAGTTCCTGGCGGCCATTCACGACACGCTCGACAACACCGCTTTCATCGGTGGGCCGGCCCTCAAGCGCTTCGAGACAGGCTTCGCCGAGCTATGCGGCACCAAGCACTGCGTCGGCGTGGGCAATGGTACGGATGCCATCTACCTTGCGCTGCGTGCCCTAGGTGTTAGCGCGGGTGATGAGGTCATCACGGCCTGCAACACCTTCATCGCCACAGGCGAGGCCATCTCGATGACCGGTGCGACTCCGGTCTTTGTTGATGTGCACGACGACACCGGCCTGATGAACCTCGACCTTGTTGAGGCGGCCATCACCGAAAAGACCAAGGCCATCGTGCCCGTGCACCTGTACGGACAGCTGGTGCCGATGAAGCCGCTGATGGCTTTGGCCAATAAGCACAACCTGCTGGTGGTCGAGGACTCTGCGCAAGCCCACGCCGCCATCGAGGATGGTGTGCGCGCGGGCGCGGCCGGCAACGCGGGTTGCTTTTCGTTCTACCCGGGCAAGAACCTCGGCGCTTATGGCGACGGCGGTGGTGTGGTCACCAATGACCCCGAGCTCGAAAAGAAGATCCGCATGCTGGCCAACCACGGGCGGGCCGACAAGTTCGGGCACCTGATGGAGGGCGTGAACTCTCGCCTCGACGGCCTGCAGGCCGCCATCCTCGAGGTGAAGCTGCGCCACATCGAGACCTGGACCGCGGAGCGTCGGGCTGCGGCCAAGCGCTACGACGCGCTGCTCGCTGATGTGCCGGGCGTGCGCCTGCCCACCGTGCGCACCGATGGGGCCCACGCCTTTCACCTGTACGTGATTCGACTGGATGACCGCGACGGGCTGCGCGCCTACCTGGGCACCCAGAACATTCAAAGCGGCATCCACTACCCAGTGCCGCTGCACCAGCTGAAGGCCTACGAGCACCTCGGGTACAAGACTGGCGCCTTCCCGGTGGCCGAGGCGATGGCGCCCCAGATGTGCTCCTTGCCCATGTCGCCCGAGCTGACCGAGGCCCAACAAGTCCGGGTCGCCGAGGCTGTTAAGGCCTTTGTGGGTGGTGCCCGATGAAGGCCGCCGTCGTCGGGGCCGGATACTGGGGCCCCAACCTAACCCGCAACCTGGTCGCCCAGCGTAGCCTGGACGGCGTGGTGGTTTGCGATCTGGACGCCGCCAAGCTGGCGAAGATCAAAGAGCGCTTCCCCAGCGTTGAGACCACGCAGGACCTGGACGCGGTGCTCGGCAACCCCGAGATCGAGGCCGTGCTGCTCGCGACGCCGATCAGCACGCATGGCGCCTTGGGCATGAAGGTGCTTCAGGCCGGCAAACACCTCTTCGTCGAAAAGCCCCTCACCTCCTCCGCGGAGGAGGGTCGGCAGCTGATCGCGGAGGCTGAGCGTCAAAACCGCGTCTTGATGGTGGGCCATACCTTCGAGTTCTCTCCGCCCGTACTCGCGGCGAAGGAGCTGCTCGAGGCCAAGGAGCTGGGCGACATCTTTTTCATCTCCGTGATGCGCGTGAACCTGGGGCTGCACCAGCGGGACGTGTCGGTGATCTGGGACCTCGTGCCCCACGACTTCTCCATCCTCTTTTACTGGTTGGGCGAGTCACCGAATTACGTTCAGGCCTTCGGTCGAGACTGCATCCAAAAAGGCATCCCGGACGTCGCCTTTTTGAACCTGCGCTTCCCCAGCGGCATCATCGCGAACATCGAGGTGGCGTGGCTGGCGCCCTCGAAGCTACGTCGCACCGCGCTCGTCGGCGAAAAGAAGATGCTCGTCTACGATGACACCGAGAACGTCGAGAAGCTGAAGATCTACGACCAGGGCGTGGACTATAAGGACCCCGAGTCCTTCGGCGAGTACCAGCTGTCCTATCGCACCGGCGACATCGTGAGCCCACGCTTGGCCAATACCGAGCCGCTGCGCATGGAGATCGAGCACTTCTTGGAGTGTGTGCGCACCGGCGCCACACCCAAGTGTGATGGGCACTCCGGCTTGAGGGTTGTTGAGGCTTTGGAGGCGGCGGAGACCTCGCTGCGCACCGGCAAGCCGGTTCAGCTGGAAGGTCAGATCCTCCGCTAGGCGCAGCAGGTTCCGCGGCCGAGCCGCGGAACCTTCAAGCTCTTACTCTTCGGGAATCGCGCGCAGACGGAAGACGCGCTCCGAGACCGAATCCACACCGTACAGATCGCCGTCCTGGCTCAGGTCCAGGCCCATCATTCCGCCGGGGGTGATGGGCAGGGCCACGAAGTCCAGCAGCTCGCCGTTTTCGAGGTCGAAGGCGTAGATGGTGCTCAGGTTGTTATCGCCGACGTAGAGCACGCCGTCCTTGATGGCGAGGCCAGAGGGGGCCTGCATGCCGAACATCGAGCCGTCGATGAAGGTATCCAGGACCGCGTCATTCATCTTGAACTGGTTGATGCCATCGTAGTTCGGGAAGATGCGACCGCCCTGGGTGCCGCTGGTGGTATCGAGGCGGGCGATGCGGTTGTTACCGGTGTCCGCCGCGTAGAGCATGTGCGTGGTGCGGTCCATCTCCATGTGCGAGGGCACATCCGCGGAGCGCTGCACTTCACCCTCGGCGTAGCGTGAGATGAAGCCATCGCTGTGGTCCGAGCCACCCAGGCCATGGTCCTGGTTGAAGTCGTAGCGGGTGATGGAGCTGTTGTGGCCATCGAAGACCCAGTAGACGTTGTCCACATCCCAGGCGATGCCCATGCCTAGGGGGCTGTTGTGCAGCATGTCCATGTGCGAGCCATGCCCCGAGTCGAAATCGTCGAGGTTGGCCGTCCATAGGGTGGGACCCATGAAGTCCTCGGGGGTGCCATTGGGGCCCTGGGTCAGCTCATCGGTCTCGTGAATGGAGGCCCAGGTGCCGTTGGCGCCGAAGGCCAAAGCGGAGGGCTTGGCGAGGAAGTGCTCGCTACCGAAGCTTTTGTAGCGCACGACCTCCTCGGTCTCCATGTCCAAGTCTTGGATGACGGTGGTGGACTCATCGCCCGTGTTCACAATCCACAGCTCGGCGGGCTTTTCGGGATTGAAGGCGATGTCCCGAGGCAGGTCGAGGGGCGTGGAGTTGTTGGTCATCCACGTGAACTCGATCTTGTTCACGTCGTGGCTGTTACGGCCCAGCACCGGAAGGCCCGCGGGAGGCGGCGGGGTCACGGTGTTGTTGTTCTCCGCGTTGTTATTCGCCGCGTTGTTATTCGTGGCCGCGTTGTTGTTCGTCGTGGGGTTGGTATTCGGTGGCTCGGTCATTTCCGAACCGCAGGCCAGCCCCAGGCCCATAAAACACAGCAACGACATCCGGCTATTCATGTTCACGGCTACAGAGTGGTGATGCGATCGGGCCATGTCCAGGGTGAGATGTATTCGCGTTTGCGAGATCGGCTGGGATTATCCCCGATGCTTCCCGGATAACCCGAAGAATGTTACTGTCCATGAAAGTCATGAAATACATTTCGGGCATAAGCCAGGTTGCGGGCGCGTCTGGGGCCCTGATCCCTAGCGCAGGGGATCGCACCGATTTGGGTGGATTGCGAAGAAACCTCAAGGTGTCCACGTACAGACTACATGAGATGGCAACGCGACCCGACGCCCAGCAACAGCTGGTCGATTGCTGGCAGAGGAGCTGTCTGAGGCCGACCTCGTTCTGGATGAGCTGGGCCCTGCTCCTGTGCGGCGGCTGCCGGTCCTGGAGCTGCGTCATCACATCCCAGGACTACTAGCCCGCCCTCGCCTCAGCGCCAGCCTGGAAGCTGCAGGTGGCGGTCCATGAACCGCCGCACCCCGTCAAAGAGGTACCCGGCTCTCCCCTGTTGGGCCGAGGGCTGCACGAAGTAGATCGAGTGATCGCCTAGGTCTCGGGCTGAGCCCGGTCCGTACAGATGAAAGCCGCAGTCTCGGCAGATCTTGTGAAGGGCTGAGCCCAAGCGCTCCGGTCCGCGCCGCTCAATGAGATCACGCAGCAGGTCTTGGCGGGGCGTAATCCAAGTCAGCTTGTCCCGGTGCTGGGACTCGACGTACTCCAGCCAGTCAATCTGGGACAGGTCGTCGAGTCCATCCCGCAATCCTGCTTGCTCGAGGGCGTCCGCGATCGTGCCTCGGTCCCGGCAATAATAGTAGCGCTTGAGGGCTCGCTGTCCCCCGCAGAACTCCTCACAGACCCCGTGGTAGTTGGGCTCATCACAGGCCGCTAGATTCAGCCGCTTTGGGGCGCCCATCAGCAATCCGGGGACCCTCAGGTGGTAATAGTGAGTCAACTTCCCTTGCGTATCCACCTTGAGCGCGAATGTGGTGCCTCGGTGAATGGTCCCGTAGGACCGGCTGGGGTGCCATTTTGGGTAGAGTTCGTCAAACAGGCCCCGGTCCGGCACGGGCAGGAGCGTCTCGATCTCCGACTCCGACAGCCTCCGGTAGAATGAGAAGTAGAACTTGAAGTTCTTGATGGTGGTCTTCGTGAAGTTGAGGCCCACATAGGTCAGGAAAGGATAATCCCCGGGATCAATCGCATAGACGCTTCGCACGTAGTCTTGCCAGTGGGGCGCTTGCAACAGAGCCTGCCGGGCCCCAAACATAAGAGCGCGCGCATCCGGCACGCTCGATAGATGCGTCTCATTCATGGTGTATTAGACTTCCGAATCATCGCTCGGCCCCGCGAGGCTCAATCGCCCGGTGGGCGCCTCACCTTCGGGGTCCACGATCGACAGCGCATGTGCCCCGTGTCGAGTATGAATGCTCTGAACCGTCGCGCGCACCACATGGTGCAGCTCCGGCTCTTGCCCAAAGAAGCTGAAGATGTCCTGGGCATCCGACGGCAAACCAACCTGCCCCATCAGATCTAGGCAGCGGCGCTCGACGTCATAGGGACCGGCCACGAGTAGGGCCCAGACCACGGGCCGCGCCACCTCGGCCACGCTGCGATCAAACTCTAGGGCATCGAGCAGACGTCGGGAGCTGACCTCATCCCCATCGGCGGCGACCTCGATCGCGGCGTGCAAGGCAGCCTGCCGAAGCTCCGGATTGTCCAAGAGGGTGCGCAGCATATAGGCGGCCTCATCGGCCTCAAGGTTCTTGAGGCGCAGCCACAGCAGCGCGCCCCGCGCACGATGAGAGATCTGCTGATCCCGCATCACCGCCTCTAGGGCCGGCAGGCCCGCGCCGAGCGCGCCCTGCACCACCTCCGTCAGTGCGTCCACGTGCTCAATGCTGGCCTCGAGCAGCGCCGGCTGCCCGCGCTTGCTGCTGGCCTCCGCCTCGGCAGGCAACAGCGCACGCCGGGGGCGCGCCCTCGGACGCAGCGCAATGCCCATGCCCAGCGCGAGCAGGATGGCGAAGAGCACCTCCACGGCGTCAGTATAGCGCCTCGGCGCGCCCAGGTTTTTCGACCGATAGGAATATGCTGGGGGTATGGGGCATTGTCATGATCGTGCTGGCCACCCTTGGCATCGCGGCAATCGCCGCGTTCGGCTCTAGCGCCGATCTTGAGGCTTTCACGCCTTGGGATGGCCTGTGCTCCATGCCGGCCAGCGCCCTCAACACCGCACCCCAAAAAAGCGCGGCCCTCGCCGTGCCCAGCGCCAACCAACTCGACTGGTGCACCGAGCGCGACAGCATGACCGACCCCCGCTGCTCTGCCGGCGAACCGAGCACCCCATGGAGTTCCGCGCCGAGCCGCAGCTTTGCGCCCCAGCCTGATCTGGTTGCCCACAGCGCATCCCCAGACCAGCTGCCCACCGTGCTCGCCGAACGGCCGCACGACCCCGGGCACGGCCCCGGGTTGCAGCTGCATACCTCGCACTTTCGACCCCCACGCGCCTGATCTCGGCGACGCCACAGCACCGCTGTGTCTGCAGTGCCCCTAGGTTCTGCAGGTCCGTCGCCCTTCGATTTGGAGCTGCGTACCTCTGTGCCCACAGAGATGCGCAGGTTCAGACTGATCCGGCCCGCCCTGGGGTCCGTGTTCGACCGCCCGTGGCCCGAGCCCCTGCCCCTGGGGGATTCAGGCCGCACATCGGGCCCTTTGGGCGGGTCGGATTGGTCACTTGTCTTCTGTCTCCCAAAAGCGGGTGTTTGCACCCGTCAGTCGAATAGGAAAGTCCGAGACCGCACGCATCATGTGCGGCGCCTCCACCACCACAGTCAGCGTGACGTCGTCCGGGTGGGCCTCGTCGAGGCGCAACACAAAGTCGATGTACTCGTCACTGGGCGTGCTGCGCTTTTCCTCGTGCAGCACGACCCGGCGCCCCTCGGACTCCAGCTCAATCCGGACCCACCGAGGGCCCGTGCCTTCGGCCTGAAAACGAAACGCAAAGTCTTGGGGGCGCTGCAGCCGCACCAACCGCCCGGGAGGCAGTCGCCGGGGGCCCGCCGGGACCTGCGCATAGACCGCGAGCACGCCCACATCCCCTGTGCCCTCGGGACGGGGCTCGGCAGAGGGCCCCGACAGGGCGAGCACCGCGGCCGCCGCCAGCGCCACGCCGGTCAGCGCGGCCCACGCGATTTGAGTGCGTCTACTCATGTGAATTTTTTGCCACACCCGGACATGGGTGCCCGACTTTTGATAACCAGGAGTTAACCCTTAGAGCCGAAGTCTCGGAAATCACTGGGCAAAAAAAGAGCGCCGGGGCGGTCCATAGCTTGCTCAAGGCTATGAGTGGCCCCGGCGCTCGAGTTACAGCTCTCGCTCCAGTTACTCTCGCTCTCGCTCTGTCTACTGTTAGGACACTCTCCGGGGCCATTTCAATCCGTGGCGGGCGCTTTTAACGGCGCCTCCACGGTTTTTCTTTGTAAGCCCCCGCAATTACTTGCCGTCCTCTGCAGGCGCACGTAGGCGCTCCACTAGGTCTGCCCCCCTCTTATGTGCGGTTTTGTGGCGCTGTACCGGCCTGACCGGAGAACCATCGATCCAGATCTGCTGGATCGAATGACGGACCGCCTGACCCATCGCGGTCCGGATGGCCGGGGCACGTTCATCAATCCCGGGATCGGTCTAGGGCATCGACGACTCGCGATCATCGACGTCGCGGGCGGCCAACAGCCATTGCGCGGGGCCGACGAGCGCACCGTCGTGGCCTTCAATGGCGAGGTCTACAATTACCGTGAAATGAAGGCCAGCCTGCCTGGCCCCTGGCGCACCGCCTCGGACACCGAGGTCTTTTTGAGGGCCTATGAGGCCAAAGGTGTGGCCGGCCTGCAGGACCTCGTTGGCATGTGGGGCGCCGCGATCTGGGATGGTCGCGACAACAGCCTGGTCGTGGTGCGCGACCGGCTGGGCGTCAAGCCGGTGTACCACGCGCCCCTCAAGGGTGGAGGACATGCCTTCGCCTCTGAGCTGCGGGCCTTGTTAGAGCTGAGCGAAGTCGACCTCAGCCTCGACCCCGAAGCCCTGGAGCAGCTGCTCACCTATCGCTATGTGCCTGCGCCACGCACCCTGCTGGCCGGCATTCGAAAGCTGGTGCCCGGCGAGGTTGTGCGCGTGGGGCAAGATGGCCTGCAATCCGAGCGCTACTGGACGCCGCGCCCCAAACCGGATCCTATCGGCGACCGGGAAGCCGAAGACACCTTCATCGAGCTCTTCGATCAGGCCGTGCAAGCGCACCTGGTCAGCGACGTGCCGGTGGGGCTCTTTCTCTCGGGAGGCGTGGACTCGGCCGCGTTGCTGCAATCGATGGCGCGTGGCACCCACTGCTTCACGATCGGCTTTCAGGGCGGCGACCGCGATGACGAGATCCCCCTGGCGGCGGAGACATGCCGGCACTTCGGCGCCATCCACCACACCACAGTCATCGGTCCGCGCGACTACATCTCCACCTTTGATACCTCGGTGCGTCACCTTGAAGAGCCCGTGCTGAACGACTCGGCGCTCGCCACCTACTTCTTGGCCCAGCTCGCGCGCCCCCACGTCAAGGTGGTGCTGTCGGGCCAAGGGGCTGACGAGCCTCTGGCCGGTTACGACCGCTTCAAGGGTGAAGCGCTGGCTCCTTGGTACCAACAGCTTCCGAGCAGCCCCAGCCTGTCACGATGGGTGGAGGGCTCAAGGGCCCCGCTCAAGCTCAAGCGCGCGGTGCGCGCCCTTGGAGAGAGCGACGACATCCGCCGAGCGGGGCGCATCTACGCGGTGCTGCAAGAGGAAGAAAAGGCCTGGCTCATGCGCCCCGAAGTGCGCCGGCCGGACTGTGTCTACGACCCCCTACAGCGCCTGCACGGAGAGGTCCCCCACCTGTCTGCACTGGGCCGCATGCTCTACACCGATACCCGGCTTTGGCTACCCGATGACCTGCTCCTGGTGGCGGACAAGCTGTCGATGGCCCACGGCCTAGAGTTTCGGGTACCCTTTTTGGACCACCGGCTGGTCCAGCGACTCGAGAGTATGCCGGACGCACAGAAGCTCAGACTGTCCCGCCGGGGCTTCGTGACCAAGGCAGTGCACCGACGGGCGATGGCACGGCGCCTGCCCGCCTCGGTGCTGCAACGCAAAAAGCGCGGCTTCAATAACCCCATGGGCCAATGGCTGCGCGGCCCTCTGCGCGCCATGTTGGAGGAGCGGCTGCTGGACCCCAGCTCGCCCCTCATAGAGTGGGCCCAGCCCAAGGCGCTTCGAAAGCTGGTCGATGAGCACAGCTCGGGGGCCCGGGACCATCGCCGTGCCCTCTTTCTGCTGCTCACGATCGACGCGTGGATGCGGCTGTTGCGCAATAGAGCGCTGTAGATCGTTGGCGCATCGGCGCGGCGATGGCTATGCTCCCCGGGATGCGGCGGAGTGTCGTCCTTGCCCTGGCTCTAGCGTGCGCGGCGCCGACAACGGCGGTCGCGGATGATGCGTGGCCCGCCTCTGTGCGGGGACTCAAGATCGTGGTGCCCACCGCCCGCGCTCGCCGCTCCCACGGGCGCGACCGGGTCACTAAGGCGGTGCGAAAGCGCATGAAGGAGGCCCTCGGCGAGCTGGTGAGCGCCAGGAGCTTCAGCCGAGCCCAAAAGAAGCTGAAGCTGCGCGGCGCGGCCCGCTACAAGGACGCTGCGTTGGCCAAGGCCGGGCGCGAGGTCGGCGCGCAGTGGGTGCTCGATCTGCAGATCACCAAGAAGAAGTGGCTGTACACGGCGACGGCGCGCCTCGTGAACTGCGAGACCGGCGAGGAGCAGATGAACTTCCGCTCCCAGTTCTACAAACCCCAGCAGGAGGGTCGTGATCGCGGCCAACGCATCGCCAAGCGCACCATCGAAAAGCTCGACGTGCTCACCCGGGAGGGCCCTTTGCCGGCCATCGCGACAAAGGGCGAGACGGACCGGCCGGGCCGCGATCCCACGCCCACCGGGCCGCCGCCCGATCTGACCAAGGATGATGTCGGCACCCCACCCCCGCCGCCGGTCGATCCCCTCGCGCAGCGCCTTGATGACCCACCCGCCGACAGCGGCGGCACCGCGGCCCCCCCGCCCACCGAGCAGACGCCCACCCAGGCCACGGCGCGCGCGCCCGAGCCCATCGAGGATGATGATACAGAGCTGCTGAGGTTCTCTGTCTCGGCAGGTTCCGGCCTGCTGCGGACCTATGGTCTGTCCTCCGATGCGGTCGCCTCCTCGCAGCTGTCCTATCGCTTGGACCCCGTCTCTCTGGTGCATGCAGACGTAGAGCTGATCGTGCCCGGTGTGCCCGTGACCGCCATCGTGAAAGGCGCCTTTCGTCCCGTGGGCTACAAGGTCGACCCACCCGGCCAAGAGGCCATTCGCCCCTCCGGCTCACTCGTCGACGCTTCCTTGATGGCCGGCTACCACCTCAAGCTCAGCGGTCAGGGCCGCCAAGCGTTGCGCTTGGTGCCGCTGGTTGGCATGCGCATGAACCTGTCCAGCGCAGGAGGGGATCCCAGCGGAATCCTAGTCTCCAGTACGCTGATCGCGGTTCAAGGCGGGGTCCTGGCGCGGCTGCCCATCAACGATGTGCTTGAAGTGAATGTGCAGGCGGAGGGTGGCTGGATCGCCAGCTATAGCGAGTCGCCCACCAATACCGGCGGCAGCGGCGGCGGCTTCACCGCGGCCGCCGAGCTCGGGGCGCGCATATGGCTCTCATCGGCCATCGCCATCGCCTTTGATAACCGCTTCACCTACGAGCAGGTGACCTTCAGCGGTGCGCCCTCTCGTCTGGTGCCGGCCAGTGAGCAGGTAAACTTGCAGAACGTCACGCTGGCAACCAAAGACCTGCGCGCCAGCATCGGCGTCGCTTTTAGGCTGTGAGCAACGTCCTCCCTCGCAACCTAACTTGCCCATACGCAGTTGCTCTGGTCCTACTGACCGGCTGTGCAGAGACGCTCGATATCGACACTATTGCCGCGGATATTGAGTGGGTCGCGCTGGTGGAGCTGGGTCTGCAGGGCGAGGTGCTCGCGGCCAGCCCTTTGCTCTCGCGGGAGCCAGAGCTTCCGCTCGCGCTGTATAGCTCCGCCGAGCGGCTGGGCCTCATCGGGTTCGACGCGCGCCTCACTCCGCTCATGGAGCGCGACGATGTTCACCCCGAGGGCATCGCGCTCAGGGAGGCCCGCCAATGCCAGACGCGTCTGCCCCAAGCCCAGTGGTGGTCCAACCCTCGAAGCGGCCCAGAGTCTATGCAGTTCAACCTGCAGGAGGCGCCGAGGCTCACCGCCTCCTGGCTGAGCGCCACTTGCGAGGACCCCGGCCCCGGAGGGCTGTCCGTGCACCTCGCCTGCGTGCCCGTGCCCTGTTTGCGTGACGCGCCCTCGGTGAGCGCCTGCCAGACCGCGCTGGACCTGTCATCCTGCGGTCTGGGCATCGTCGACCTGCACCGCTCGGCCCTCGATGAGGCCTGCCTCGATACGCCCCTAACCTGGAGCTGCACACCCCGCAACGACCGGCCGGAGAACGCGCAAATTGCGCTTTCGTGTACCTTGCCATTGGTGGAGGGCCCAACCCCCTGCGACGTGACGGTCTATCAGCGCAGCACCACGTCTCCGTTCAAGCTTGATGGGGTTGGTTTGCAGACCGTGGACCTGCTGCCCCAGAGGACCATCGAGTACCCGGCCGTGCCTGGCCAAGGCAACGTGGAGCCTCACCACCTCGGCCAAGGGCGCGCCTTCGGCCTCGCCACGATCGAAGACGAAGTATGGGTCACCCACCTCAACGATGACGGTCCGGTGGTGGACTGCTTTCACGGGGCTGAGCAACCGAGCACCGCGCTCAGCCGCCTGAGCGGGCGAGATCTCTCGGTCATTGAATCACGTAGCACGCAGCCCTGCTTGCAGTCGCTTGTGCCAGACGGTGAAGGCGGGGCCCTCGCGGTCTCCCCGGGGGGCATGGATCGTGGCTGGCAGCTGACCCGGCTGGACAGCACAGGCGCGCCAGCGCTCAGCCGTGAGCTGACCATGGCGCCTGCGTCCGAGGGTTGGTGGGTGGCCGGTGTGGTCCCGCTACCCGAGCGGCAGACCGTGCTCGTGGCCACCTCCCGTGAGCAATCCGCCGCCCTGCAACTCACCGAGCTGTCGCTCGCGGACCTGGAGGTGGTGCAATCGACGACGGTGAGTTCCGGTCCCGTACAGCGGCTGGTACGAGGACAGCGCGATACGTTGCTCGCGACCGAGGGCGGCCGAGACCCACCGTGGAATGCGATGCAACTTGACCTTCAAGGACGGCTCCTGAAATCCGAACGTGTGGTGGAGCCCATGTTCCGAGGGGACGTCAACC
>Ga0193954_1001260_pt1 | contig 13187 bp, 11 predicted proteins | sample BB_5_MG_FD_140340 | JGI IMG/M metagenome (GOLD analysis project Ga0193954, IMG submission 140340) | Microbial mat bacterial communities from the Broadkill River, Lewes, Delaware, United States - BB_5_MG | ecosystem: Environmental > Aquatic > Freshwater > River > Microbial mats | place: USA...
ATGCGCGCATCAAAGTACGCTCGGCCCACGGCCTCGACGTCCGCGCTGCCCGATAACGCGCCAAAGGCCAGCTCTCGAATCGGCCACTGAAGAGCCACAAAGAGCAGACCAAAGCCGGCCGCCAGCGCCACTCCGCGCAGCAACAAGGCCCAGACCGCGGCCTCATCCCCGGCCCCCGCCGCCTGGGCGGTCAGCCCGGTGGTGCCCATGCGCAAAAAGCCCAAGAGCCAATACAAGATGCTGAAGATGAGCGCGCCCAGCGCCACCGCCGCGAGCTCCTCAGCGCTGCCGGTCCGACCGATCACCGCGGTGTCGACGAGCCCCACCACCGGTGTGGACAGGTTCGCGACCATCAACGGAGCGGCCCGCCGCAGGGCGGCCCGCCGCGTCAGCAGGTCAGCCATAGCTATGAGGTCCTGCCATCAGCTTCGCAAGTAAACTTGCGGCCACCGACTCAGAGCGCGCGGGTCAGGTCCTTGGTGATGTTCTTCTGATGAGACTCGAGGGTACCGCCACCGATCTCGAGCAGCTTCGCGTCCCGATACAGGCGCTCCACCTTGTACTCCACGCAATAGCCCGCGCCACCGAGCACCTGCATGGCGTAGTCGGCGACGGTCTTGCCCACGGGCGCCGCGAAGAGCTTGGCGGCGTCCGAGCCGAGGCGGTTACGCTTATCGGGCCCGATGTCCTTGGCGACACTATAGGTCATGGCCTTGGCGGCCTCGGTCATCGCGTAGCCATCCGCGATGTAGCGCTGCACCTGACCAAAACGGTTGATGGGCTGCCCAAAGGCGACGCGGTCCCGGCCGTAGCGGGTCATCTCCTCTACGCAGCGATCCGCGATGCCCACGCTCATGGCGGCCAGGGTGATGCGCTCGATCTCAAGGTTGCGCATCATGTGAACCAGGCCCTTGCCCTGCTCACCCACCAGGTTCTCCTCGGGGACCTCACAATCCTCGAAGATGAGCTCGCCCATGGTGCTGGCGCGCATGCCCATTTTCTTGATGGGTTTGGAGGTCGAAAAGCCGGGACAATCCCGGTCCACGATAAAGCAAGATATCTTGCCCTCGGTCTGGGCGTAGACCAGGAAGACATGACCGTCGGGCGCGTTGGTGATGTAGGTCTTGGTGCCATTGAGCACCCACTTATCGCCCTTTTTGACCGCGGTGGTGCGCATGCCCAGCACGTCGGTGCCGTGCCCCGGCTCCGTCATGCCCATGCCGCCCACCATCTCGCCGGTGAGCACCGGCTCAAGGTAGCGCTTTCGCTGAGCTTCGGTGGAGGCAAAGTAGAAGTTGTTCACGAAGAGCATCGAGTGGGCCAAGTAGGCCAGGCAAAAGCCCGGGTCCGACTTGGACAGCTCGTGGTGCACGATGACGGCCGCAGCAGCGTCCATGCCGCCGCCGCCCGCCTCGGCCGGCACCGTCACGCCCAACAGGCCCAGCTCGGCGGAGCGCAAAAATAGCTCCTTATTGAATGCGCCCTCGTGATCAAAGGCTTCGGCTTGGGGCTCGACCTCCTTGGCAGTGAAGTCTGCCACGACCTGGCGCAGCATGAGGTGCTCTTCGGTAGGATTGAACAGGTCGGACATGACTACTCCTTAGCGGTCGGCAGGGTCGTAGGCACGACCTTTGACAAGTCTGAAGGCAATACCCCAGCGGGTTCCACGGGTTCGAGGTCTTGAGCGCCCATCATCTTCACCACGTTCTCCAACGTAGCGCAGATCGAGGCCTGCTCGGAGGACTCCAGCTGGTGCAGACGATCGCGCAAGTTCTCTTGCAAGGCTGAGGGCGCGCGATCGATGAGGTTTTGACCGGCCGGTGTGAGCGTCACCGTGATGCGACGACGGTCTGCCTGATCCCGGGTTCTGCGGACCAAACCTGCGGCTTCGAGGCGATCAACGATGCCGGTCATCGTGGCCTGGCTGAGGTCGACCTCTTTGGCGAGGGTACCGGGCGTACAGGGCCCCTTCTGCTCCAGGGCGCGCAGGCTGACGAGCTGCGGTCCGGTCAGACCGAATCGCGACGCCAACTGCCGGCTATACAGGTCGCTGGCCCGCGTAATGCGGCGCAGCGCCCTTAGAATCTGCTCTTCGTAGGTACTCAAGCGACCGTCTCCTAGGCCTCAGCGTGCATGATCTCTTGCACGTTCCCACCGAGCGGTCGACCGAGATGTCGCAGGGATGAAGGGTGACGCAAAGCGTCGTAGAGCGCGGGCGCGAAGCCCGCGCGGCGGGCTCAGCCTTCGTAATCGGCGAGGGTGTCCAGCGCGGACTTGAGGCCGTTGTGCAGGTGCGCCACGTCCTCCTTGGCCCAGGTGGAGGGCTCCTCACGCACGAAGGTGGTGCGGTCGGTGCGGTTGTCGAAGCGGCCCACCGGCAAGTGGAAGGTCTTGTCGCCCTTCTTGATGGCGACGGTGCCGGGCTTATCGGAGTTCTCCTCCAGCCAGGTCATGTCATCGCAGCCGTACTCGCCCAGCATCACGGACAGCGGGACGCCGTGGTGCAAGATGGAGCCGGGATCATTCGGGTCCGTGCGCGCATCGTTCTTGCGGCGCGACTCCTCCGGAGTGACCCAGATGTAGAGGATCTTGGCCCGGCTGAGCAGCTTCTCGGACAGCAGCGACAGAGAGTACTGGTAGCCGTGGGGGGCGCTGAGGGGCAGCGTGGACTTATCCGGGCCACCGCGCGCAAATTCCACCACGAGGGTCTTTCCATCTAGGTTCTCGGGGTAGCCGGCCATCTTGTCGTTGAGTTGGGCGCGGGCCTCGTCCTCGATCTTCGTGGCCACTTTGGCACGGGTCTCGGCATCGAGCGCGGCCATGCGGCGGGGCAGCCCGACGACCTCGGAGGCATCGTCGAAGCGCTTGAAGAGCAACTCCGCGGCCGATGCATCATCGTAGCGCCGGCGCTCCACCAAGTCCTCATAGTCCTGGTTCAGCAGCTCGATCAGCGTGCCCCAGTCCCGGCCGTCGATGAAGGACTCATCGCTCGCCGCGAAGTACTGACGGGCCGCGCCCATTGCGAGCAGGTTGTCGTCGATGACCCGCATCAGGTGCACGTACGGGAAGTCGTCGAGCTGCACCGAGGGCCCCATATGAAAGTCGTTCGCGGCCACCTGGGGATCAAGGTGGGCGAGGTAGCGACGGACCTCGCTCTTGCCGGATGCGGGCAGAGCGAGCAGCAACACAGTGTCGAGAATCTTGGCCATGAGGGCGGAAGGTCTCGCGTACAAGGCTCCACAGGTCAAGTCAGCGAGGTCCCCTCCACTGCAGCACCTCATCGAGCGGCTTTCGTTGAATGTCGGGCACCTCACAGTCCTCGACGGGGAATCCGACCGGGATCAGCAGATAGGGTCGCTCATTGTCCGGGCGGCCCAAGATCTGGGCGAGGAACTTCATCGGGCTTGGGGTATGAGTCAGCGTGGCCAGGCCGGCGTGGTGCAAAGCCGCGAGCAGGAACCCGCAGGCGATGCCCACCGATTCCTGCACGTAGTAGTGCCGCTCATCCGGGGTGGACCCATGCTTTTGGGCGAAGAGCACGATCAGCGCGGGGGCGGCCTCCAAAAATGGCTTGTTCGCGTCCGTGCCGAAGGCCTCGAGGTCTTCTAGCCAGCGCTCGGGCGCGCGCCCGCCATAGAAGCTGCGCTCCTCTTCTTCGGCCGCCTCGCGGATCTGCCGTTTTACGTCAGGGTCGGTGACCACCACGAAGGTCCAGGGTTGTTTGTGGGCGCCGGAGGGCGCCTGGGCGGCCGTGGCCACGCAGTCCTCCAGCACCTCCGGGGGCACCGGCGCGTCGCTAAAGACACGTACGGAGCGCCTTTGAGCCATCTCGTCGAGGAAGGTTCGGGCGCGAGCGCGCATGTCATTCGGGGCGCGGCGAGCAAAGTCGAGGCGCTTCATAGGGGCGTGGTCAGTCATGATCGTCTTGGCACACCCAACAGGCGCACGGATGCCCTTATTTGCCGCTTCGGCGGGCCGCATGCAATCCTATCTGCGTCCGCGTGTCCGCCAGCATCCCCATCATAGGCCCCCTCAAAGGTGCGCGCGTTGTGGCGCGTCCCAATCGCTTCACTTTGAGGGTCGCGCTCGAACCCGAGGAGACCGAGGTGCTCGCGCACCTTGAGCACCCCGACACCTTGCCAGACCTCCTACAGGCGGATCGCCGAGTTTGGGTGCGCGCGACGCCGGATGACGGCCGCCGCACGGAGTGGAGCGCAGCCCTGGTGCAAGCGGATGGCGGCGCGCTGGTCTCGTTGCAGCCCACCTTGGCCACCGAGCTGGTGCAGGCCGCGCTGGAGGCAGAGTGCATCGACGAGCTGGATGGTTGGTTTGTGGAACGCACCGAGGCCCCCTTGGGCCGGTCACGGGTGGAGTTCCAGCTGAGCACCTACGCCGGTGACAAGATGCTGCTCGCGGTCCAGGCCGTCACCCGGGTGCGCGGCGGCGTGGCCCGCTACCCGGATTCCGCGCAGGAACAGCACCGTCGCCGCCTCCTGGACCTCATCGACATCACCAACCGCCCGGGTTGGCACGCCTCGGTCATCTTCGTGGTGCAGCGCAATGACGTTCAGGCCGTGGCCCCCGACGAGGGCATCGACCCTCAGTTTGCGGACGCCCTGCGCGCCGCGGAGTCCTCAGGCGTGCGTCTGATCGGCCGGCGCTGCCAGCTCACGCTCGAAGAGACCATGCTCGGGCTGCCGATCCCTGTGGATCTGTGGGACGTGCCTATCAGAACTGGATGACGGAGATCGTCGATGCCGCGCCCTCGACGCCCAGACCATCTGGGGAGCGGATCGCGGTCGAATACAGCACGGGCTCCGAGGTGGTGCGCGCATCCACCACGCCCGCGATGTGGTGATAGCCGGTGGCATCGCTATTGTCGCGGTTGATCTTGTGCGAAGTCTGCAACATAGCTTGCTCATCTTGCAAACACATGCCCACGCGACGCCGGCTCTCGCTGCTGTCGCCCGAGACACGCGTCGCCATGATGACCAGGTGCTCCCTGGGCACCTCGGACTCGGGCACTATCGCTGAGGCCAGCACCACGGTCGCGGTCTCGGTGGTGCGCACCCGCTCTGAGACATCCGTGTTCACAACCCCGGCGAAGGGCTCAAGCGGGATCGCGAGCAGGCGCAGACCATCAAACCGGCTGGGACGCAGCCCCGCGGGCCCGGTGACCGGCTCCAAGAGCACGGTGGGCGGCGTAGCAATGTAGGGCCGTGCCCGCACCCAGGCATACTCGAAGTCCGTCTGGCTGCCATTGACCAAACTGATCTCAGAGCTGGTATTCGCGCCGGTGGCTATCAAGCTGCCCCGCCCGACCTCCTGGCCATCCTGAAGAAAGACGGCCGTCATCAAGTCTGGAACGCCGATGCCATAGGTGTGAAAGGCGGTGGGTGCCGTGGGCATGTAGGGCTGGCTGATGCCGGCGGCGCTCCAAAAATGAGCGCCGTCGCGAACGATAAACCCGGCGGCGCCCCCGGCACCGTCTCGCGCCCAACCGACGCCGAGGTAGACACACATGCCCTCCAGGGGGTCTGAAACGAAGCGCAAGCGGCCTTCCAAAATTACCGTCTCGGTGAGCGCCTGCTCAGCGAGGGATGGTCCCGCTAGGACTGCTCCTGGACCGACCGTCAACAGGCCATTCGCCACAGAGACGCTGCCCTGCGCACCCTGCCACTGCGGAGACAGCTCGGTACCGTTGAAGTCATCGAAGAAGTCGAAGACATCCAAAGGGTCTTCGAGCGGCTCATCGGGCCGGTCGGCGCCTAAGTAGATCCACAGCCCAGCCATGGTCTCCGCGGCTGCGATCGACTCCGGCACCCGGACCCAGATACTCGTGTCCTGGCTATTCCAGCCGCGGTCGGGATCCACGGCTCGCGTGAGTTCACGGACCTCGCCGCCCACGCTGTAGATCACGCGCACATCTCGACCGTTCGGCAGGGCCCGCCCCGCCGCCACCCAGGCTTGGTGGTTGAAGCTTATCTGCACCGGATAGCCGTTGGGCACTGCAACCTCACCTGCGGTGACGGTCACCTGCCGGCGAAATGCGTAGTCGGGGCGCCACCAGCCCTCGATGCTCCCGGAGCCGCTGGAGGTCCCGCGAAGCTCAAAAGATACGTCGCCCTCGCCAAGTTCGAGGGTGCGTGCCGCGAAGAAGGGCACGCGCGCATCTCGCGGGCTGCTGAAGGTGACCCCCTTGTCATCGAAGGGCACCCGACCTTCGGGCGTCGTGAGCCAGATACGAGCCGTGTCTGTGCCCGGGCCCTCGCTGACGTTGGCCTTGGCCAGGACCAGGTAGCGTCCAGGTTGCCGAACCTCAAAGCCCAAGGAGGCCAGCGGCAGGTCGATGCCCGTGACCTCCACAGGATCTCCGGGCGGCACCGACAGCGCCTGCTCCTGGGGCAGCAGGCGCATCGCGACCAAGCGGACCTGAGAGATCGTGGTGATCCCGGATGAGGAGGCGATGGCCATATCCACCATCACGGGACCCTCATCTTCGACGACATGAAAGGTCACGAAACCCGCGCCATTGTCGCTGTCGCCGAGGCTCTGATGCCCAAAGTCATCGCGCACCTCTCCATCAACTCGCAACGCAGCCTGCGCGCTCACCTCTTCGATGCTGCTGGACCCGAGCACGCCGCTGGCAAAGACCACCCAGCGCTGGCCATTGTCCAGGGTCGGCAAAAGCAGCTGCGTGCCATCCACCGCCATCCACTCCGCCCCCTCGGCGGACTGACTGCTCAGCGCCTCGACCTTTCGCAAGAAGGGCTGCGCGGCAACTTCACTTTCGCAGGTCGCGGAACAGCCGTCGCCGTCCGTATTGTTGCCATCGTCGCACTGCTCGCCGGCGGACTGGGTGCCGTCCCCGCAGCGTCCGCAACGACTCGGGATGCCCTCGCAAGTCCAACCGGGCTCAATCATGCACAGCGCGCTGCAGCCATCACCGGGCTCCACGCCGCCATCATCACACTGCTCGCGTCCGAGCTTCTGCCCATCGCCGCACACCACGGGCGCGCCCAGGCGCACCTGTACGGACTCAAGCTCAGCATCCACCAAGACTTCGAGGCGCCCCGATCCCACAACCGCGCCCTCACCGGACAGGCCATCAACCAAGACGGTGAGGCTGCCCTCTGCCGGCCGCTCAAACTGCAACTCTGCCTGCCGAATGCCCGGCGGGTCCAAGAACAGCGGCGCGTCATGCTCCGAGCGCGCCCAGACGTCCTCGCCATCTGGGGTCACCGCAGCCACGGCAAATCTCGCCACCGACATCGTAGAGTCGTACTCGACGACCACCCGAAAATCGCCCTGTGGCGTGTCACCGTCCGAACCGCTGCACGACGCCAATAGCAGCGCCGATGCTCCGAGGATCCCCCAAGCCCGCATGCCGGCAGCCTACAGGGTGGTGGGCGGGTCTGAGAACTGGTCATCCGACCCAAGGCAGTGAGATAGACTGCGGACATGCGCATCTGGTTGCCCCTCACCCTCTGGGCCCTCGCGGTCCCGCTGACGGGCCACGCCAAGGTCAGCTCCAAGGCAAAGATCCAGGTCCAGGGGCACCGGGGGGCCCGCGCCCTGCGGCCCGAGAACACCCTGCCCGCCTTTGATTACGCGCTTAAAGCCGGGGTCGACGTGCTCGAGCTGGACCTGCTGATGACCAAGGATGACCGACTGGTGGTCATGCACGACCCCTACGTGAGCCCCGTGCTCTGCACCGGGCCACGGGGACGCGCGGTGCCGAAGGGGCTGGCGGTCCGCACGCTCACGCTGGCCAAGCTTCAGACCTATGACTGCGGCGCGAAGAAGAACCCGCGCTTTCCCAAACAGCAGCCCGTGCCCGGCACCCGCGTGCCGACCTTCGAGGCCGTGCTGGACCACGTCTTGGCCAGCAAGCACCCCGCAGCACGCGCCGTGCACTTCAACATCGAGACCAAGCTCGAGCCCGCGCACCCCGAGCTCTTTGGCAAACCCAAGGCCATCGCGGCCCGGGTGGTGCGGCTATTGAAAGCGCGCGGCCTGTTGGATCGTGCCGTGCTGCAATCCTTCGATGCGCGCACCCTGGTCGCCGCGAAGGCCCTCGCCCCCGCCCTGCGGACATCGATGCTGGTCAGCGATAACGCGCCGCCCTTGGTGCCCATCGCCAAGGCCCTCAAGGCGAGCTTCATCTCGCCGCATCATGAGTGGATCACGGCCGAGAACGTTCGACAGCTGCACGCTGCGGGAATCAAGGTAGTGCCGTGGACGGCCAATGACCCCGCGGCCTGGCAGCGCCTAGCAACGATGCAGGTGGACGGCATCATCAGCGACGACCCGGCCGCCCTGATCGAGTGGCTCAAGCAACGCGGCTTGCGCTAACGTAGGCTAGAGTCAGGGGATGATGTCAGCGGCGCTGCGCGGCTCAATCTTGTAGTTATCAAAGCCGTAGGTATGCACACCGATAATCGCGGTGAAGTTAGTGCCCACCGCAGGGCGTGGCTCCACAGTGTACAAAAAGTCATCGATGCGCAGACCGCCGGTCACGACCCACTCGCCATAATCGTCGGGCGCGTCTGGCATGTCGTTGAGCACGGTCACCCCGGCCACCCGCACCAGGACCCCCTCCCAGGCCTCTGCGGCCGGGCTCCCATTAGCAAGGTCGCTTGCAGCGACTGTGGTAGGCGCTGGCAAGGTGCCGGGCACCGCCGTATCCAGGGTCTGCAGTTGGATCTCGGTGAGGTCGAAGTACTCGATCAGGGTGCCCGTCAGCGAGACCACATCGCCGGCTTGAACGCCCGTCTCGGGCACAGCCATCGGCTTGTAGATCAGCACGCCGCTGTACTCTCCACCTGCGGCCTCCTGCACCCAGAAGCTGCCGTTATCGGCCACCGCGGTCACGGTCACATTCGCCAGCCGCACCACCTGATCCAGGCCCGGGTAGTTGGGCCGAGTGGTATCCTGCAGGTCGTAGACGGTCAGCGCACCGACCACGGGCCCAGAATCCGGAGTCATACCCGAGTCCACGAAGCCCGCATCGACGGGCGGAGGATTGCCCGAGTCGGCAAAGCCCGCGTCGGGCACCAAGCTGCCCGAGTCCACGAAGCCCGCGTCCGGCGTATTCGTGCCCGAGTCCGACGCGGTGACCGTGCCGCTATCGACTTCCTTGTCCGGCAGGCGCCGGCTCGTCGACCGGCCCGCGTCCCGACACGCGAGCAGTCCCACCGAACAGATCAAGGCAAACCCAATTCCTAGACGCATGCCGGGATCATGCGAAGTGGGCGCGGCGCGACAATCCTACATCTGTCGGTTGTCGCGAATTGCCCCGAGGCTTGCCCCAATGCCGGTGCCTGAGTAGACCCGAGGGCTGTGGGTTGGGTGCTGAAGCGGCTGGGGCTGAGCCGGGATGAGTGGCGCCGCACCCTGCCCATCACGGTCGGCTATGGCCTGATCCTCGCCTCGCTGTACCTGCTCAAACCCGCCCGCAACGCGCTCTTTTTAGAGCAGCAGGGCATCGCGGAGCTGCCCTTCGTGCTGCTCCTGGTCGCGGTGGTCGGTGGCCTCACCGCAGCGATCTACGGCAGTTATGCCAAGGCGACCCGGATCGACCGGCTGATCCGCATCACGTTTGTGGTGATGATCGGCTTTCTCTTCGGCTTTCGCTTCCTGCTGACCACCGGCTGGGGCTGGGTGGTCTACGCCTTTTACATCTGGGTGGCGCTGTACGGCCTGCTCTGCACCTCCCTCATCTGGCTGCTGGCCAACGCGGTCTTCACCACCCGCGAGGCCCGCAAAGTCTTTGGTTTCATTGGCACCGGCGGTATCGCGGGCGCGATCCTTGGCGGCACGTTCACAAGCTGGGCCGCGCAGCTGCTCGGCACCGAGAACCTGCTCTTCGTCTGTGCGGCCATATTGCTCGTGGTCATCGCTCTGCTGTGGCGCAGCACCCCGGCCGCTCAAAGCCCGCGCCGTAAGAAGGGCGGCCAGGAGCGCGATGAGGGCCTGACCGGCATTCTTCGCTCGCCGCTGCTGCGCAATCTCGCTCTGACCGCAGGTCTGATTGCAACCATAGCGGTCATCGTGGACATCCAGTTCAACGAGATTGTAGATCGAGCCTACCCGGCCAAGGACGACAAGACCGCCTTCTTTGGCCAGTTCTTCGCGTACCTGTCGCTCTTTGGCTTCATCTTCCAGCTCTTCGTGACCCCGCTGGTGCTGCGCTCTGTGGGGGTAGGGGTGGCCATCCTCATCCTGCCTGTGGCGATGGGGCTGGGCTCCGGCGCCATCCTGATCGCGCCCGGCCTGCTCGCAGCGATCATCGCCAAGGGCGCGGACGGCGCCTTTCGGCACTCCATCCACAAAGCCGCCACCGAGGTCTTCTTCCTTCCGGTGCCGGCCGAAAGTAAGAGCCAGGCCAAGCTCTTCTTGGATACCACCATCGACACCGCCTTCACCGGGCTCGGAGCGCTGCTGGTCCTGCTGCTGACCGGACCGCTGGCGATCGCTCATGACAAGCTGTCCTTCGTGACCGTGCCTTTGGTGGTCGTCGTGGTCTACGTGGGCACCCGGATGCGAAAGGCCTACGTAGACGCCTTTCGAACCGCGCTCGAAGGCCGGGCCCTCGACCTTGCGGATCTGAGGCTCAACCTCGATGAGGCGGGGATCACTCAGGCCTTGGTGCCCGCCCTCCAGGGCGGGAACGAACGCCAGATCACCTACGCGCTCGGCCTACTGGGTTCCGTACGCTCCAAGGCGCTCGTCGCGCCTGTGCAAGCTCTATTGACGCACGCCTCTGCGGAGGTCCGGCGCCAGGCGCTCATCGTCCTGCAGCAGCAGCCCGGCCCGATCGAGATCGAGTCGATGCAACAGTTGTTGCAAGACGAGAATGAACTGGTGCGTTTGGAGGCGATGACCCTGAAGTGCCAGGGCGATGGCCAGCAATCCACCGACCTGCTCCAAGGCTTTGTGGGGGGTGATGACCTCGCGCTGAAGGTCGCCGCGATCCGAGTCATCGCGCGTAAGGGTCCCGATACCGCCCAGGACCTGCTGACAACCTCGCGTGTGAAGGCCTTGTTGACCGAGGCCGACAGCAGCGCGCCCTTGCGTGCGGCCTTGGCCCGCGCGCTCGCGGGTGCCACGGACCCAGCGTTATCCAAGCAGTTTTGGCAGCTCGCCCAAGACCCGGCACCCGAAGTCGTGCAAGCCGCCGTGAAGGGCCTAGGGGCTAGCCGCTGCGGCGCGGCGGCGGGATGGCTGCTCGACCGATTGGAGGATCGCGCGCTGCGACGCGACGCCCGCCAGGCCCTGATTCGCTGCGGCGCGCCGGCCGTGCCTGAGCTGGCTCAAGCCCTTGTTGATAGCTCCCGCCCGGAGCCTGTGCGACGCATGGTGCCCCGCGTGCTCGCAGAGATCCCCCAGCAAGAGGCCGTCAACGCTCTGCTCGCTGACCTCGAAACCGCTGAACCCCAGCAGCGCCACCACACGGTGCGCGCGCTCTCCCGGTTGTGCACCGGCTACGCGCACCTGCTCTTTCCCAAGGATAAGGTCTTTGAGGCCATCCGGCGCGAGGCCCGCACATATTACGCCGCGCGGCAGGCCGTAGATGTGCTGACGGAGCCCGAGCCCTCCGCGCTGGAGGCCCTGCTGCTCAAGGCGCTCAAGGAGCGGCAGGAGCGTTGTGTGGAGGACATCTTCCTGCTCATGGGCCTGCGCTACGATCCCAAGGACATGGCCAGCGCTTACCAGGGCATCATCAGCGACAAGCCTGCGATCCGGGCCAGCGCCCTGGAGTTCTTGGATAACCTGCTAAGAAAGCGCCCGCGCGAGGTGCTGTTGCCCATCGTAGAGCCTCCACCCATGCCCCGGTTTCGGGAGCGCGCGAAGGAGCTCTTTGGCACCACCATCGAGTCCCGCAGCGACGCGCTCATCGAGCTTTTGCAGGGCGATGACCCCTGGCTGAAGGCCTGCACGCTGTACGTGCTCAACGAGCACGAGCGTCGTGAGCTGCAGGGCCTGGTGCGAAAGACGGCTGAGGATCCCCGGCCTTTGCTGCGTGAGGCAGCCCAGCAGATCGGCGCTCGGGCGTGAGCCTTGCCGCCGCCTCAAGGCCCGACAGGGTGTGGTATATCGGGCGCCTGCGATGCTGAGCCTGGTCGAGAAAGTGATGTTCCTGCAGAACGTCGATGTCTTCTCCCACGTGCCCACGGAGCAGCTGGCCTACCTGGCCGCGATCGTCGAGGAGGTCTCCTGTGCAGAAGACGAGCGCCTGTACGGCGAGGACGAGCCCTCCGACTGCATGTACCTGGTGCTTGAGGGCGCGGTGCGCTTGCACCGCGGACCGACCGAGGTCACGACGGCCAAGAGCAAGGAGGCTTTCGGAACCTGGGCCCTTTTTGACGATGAGCCGCGGGTGGTCGCCGCGACCTGTATCGAGCCCACCCACCTGCTCCGGGTCGACAAGGACGACTTCATTGAGGTGCTCGCCGATAACGTGCAGATCACCCAGGGCGTACTCAAGGCCGTGGTGCGGCGTCTGCGCGCCCTGGGTCGCGCGGTGCGTCCTCCACCCTCCCGCGGATAGCGCGGTTTTCCCTTAGACGCAGCGATCACAGCCGCGGGTAGGCGGCGGTTTGTGAAACTTGGGCCTGGCCTGGTTTTGCGGAGCGGAGTAAGGCCTTTCGGACCCTATGTCGGAACAGGCCGAGACCATCGTCATCGTCGATGACGAGGACATGGTGCTGACCAGCCTCAACGCCTATCTCACTCTTGAGACGGACTACGTGGTGGAGACCTTCTCCTCTGCGACAAAGGCGCTGGAGTTCATCGGTAGCAACCCCATCGATCTGGTGATCTCGGACTATCTGATGCCCGAGATGAACGGGATCAGCTTTTTGGCCAAGGTCAAAGCGATCCAGCCCGATGCCCCGCGCATCATCCTGACCGGCTACGCTGACAAGGAAAACGCCATCAAGGGCATCAACGAGGTGGGCTTGTACCAGTACATCGAAAAGCCCTGGGATAACGACGACCTGCGCCTCGTCATCCGCAACGCGCTCGAGAAGAAGCTGTTGGTCAGTAAGCTGCAAGACAAGATCTCCGAGATCAACCGCGCCTACGGCGACCTGCAGACCATCCAGCAAGAGATCCTCAAGACCTTCGTCTGAGGACAGGCCAGCACGAAAAGAGACAGCCGTCGCTAACGGGCCTTGCTCCAG
>Ga0193954_1001261_pt1 | contig 13185 bp, 12 predicted proteins | sample BB_5_MG_FD_140340 | JGI IMG/M metagenome (GOLD analysis project Ga0193954, IMG submission 140340) | Microbial mat bacterial communities from the Broadkill River, Lewes, Delaware, United States - BB_5_MG | ecosystem: Environmental > Aquatic > Freshwater > River > Microbial mats | place: USA...
TATCAGCAGCAACTGCTCTCATAGCAGTTTTTAACATTGATTGGTATTCTGCAGGTAGTTTTTTGAATGCTCTTTTATTTACAAAAAAGTGCATCTCAGATGCAGGTTCATGCCATCCTGTGTAATAAAATGGTGCAACTTTATGAAATCCCATTTTTATATCCATACTAGGCCCAACCCATTCCAATGCATCAATAGTTCCTCTATCCAGTGCTGTATATAATTCTCCAGCAGGAATATTTGTCACATTTACACCAAGTTTAGCAAAAACCTCTCCAGCCATACCTGGGATTCTCATCTTTAAACCTTTTAAGTCATCAAGAGATTTGATCTCTTTTTTAAACCAACCACCCATTTGTATTCCTGTATTTCCACCAGGATACGAATTGATTTTAAACTTATCATATACTTTTTTTGTTAAAGCTTCACCGCCACCATAATAATACCATGCATACTGTTCAGTACTAGTCATACCAAAAGGTGTAGTAGTTAAAAGTGCAGTGCTGATACTTTTACCTTTGTAATAATACGAAGATGTATGTCCTATTTCGTACTGTTTATTTTTTACCATATCTAAAACAGCTAGAGGAGCTTTGTGTTTCTCTTTACCGTGAACTTCTATCGTAAACTTTCCGCCACTCATCTCTTTAATGCGAGCCGCTAATTTTTGTGGTGGAGTAGAAAGAGGTGTTAATGTACTTGGCCATGTCATAGCCAATTTCCATTTTACTTTTTTTGCGGCAAAAGAAGGTGTAGCCAAGATAGCTACAGTTCCTAATACTGCTACTGATTTTAAAAATATTTTTTTCATTGTGTGTGCCTTATTCAAAATTTTGATAATTATTATAATAAAAAGTCACTTAAATTTAATCTGCGTCCATAAAATTAAGTCTTATAGATTATTATCCTATAAGTTTAAAACCCCTAAAGTACATGTTCTTTCTCTTTTAAATAATAAACTTCACCATAATTTCTAAAAAATTCTAAAGCCTTTTTCGTATTTACAATTTTATCCTCACTGCCTAAATATATCTCTATTTTGGTTCCTTTATCAACAATAGATTGCATTATTGATTCATCCCATTCATAGTTTAATAATTCTTCCAACTCATCAACAGTCCCTAAAGAAAAATACTTCTGTTTAGCTTCAGAACTAAAACCACAGTTTTGCAAAAAATTATCACAATATGTATTTGAATCTTTACCAAAGTATATCAATTGCATTCTCTTATATTTTGTAGACTTATCATTAAAATAAGCAGGAGAAAAAAGTTGAAGTTTATCTACTCTTGTATCATTTTTTAAGATATATTGTACAGCCTTTATTGCACCATACGAAAAACCGCTTACCGTAAAGTCATTTTCAATTTTATATTCTTGAAATAACTCACTCTCATTTTCTAAACAAAACCCACTAAAATACAAGAACTTCATTCCTTAACATCAATACTTTCAATCTTCTTAACTCTTCTAAACTTTGCAAGAAATCACTCTTTAAACTATCTTTTGCTTTTTGAATAATAGTATCTTGAGATGTTTCCATTTTATATGTTTCTACCATTTTATTTGCTATTTTGTATGCTTGTTTTAACTCATCTTCAAATACTATATACGATTCATTTTTTAAAACTTCTAAAGCAATTGAACCTGCTAAGTATTTTTTAATTTGATTTTCTAACTGTGTTTTTGATGGATAGATTAAATCCTCTTCTAAAATACCATTATCAAATAAACTTACTTTTTCTTGTGTAATCAATGCTTTACCAGCTTGATAAGTAGCAAGAATATCTTTTTGCTCTTCATTTAAAATAGTAATTTGCTTTTTACCATATTGAATTTTTTGTTTCGCCAACTCAACATCTTCATCAACTACACTTAATCCATCTCTTTTTATCATATATAATAATGATTCATTTACCAAAGTTGCCAAAGCAGAACTACTAAAACCGCTTGTATCTGAAGCTAACTTTTCTATATCAAAACTATATTTTTTGTCTTTTAGATACAACTCTAAGATTTGCAGTCTATCTTCTTTTGACGGCATTGTTAAAAATACTCGTCTATCAAATCTACCCGCTCTTAACAATGCTTCATCTAAAACTTCAATTTTATTTGTAGCCGCTACAACCATCACACCACTACTACTAGCAAAACCATCCATTTGAGTTAGAAGTTCATTTAGTGTTGCTTCTCTTTCTTCATTGGCACCAACTCCTCTTGCTTTTCCAACCGCATCAATCTCATCTATAAAGATAATTGAAGGAGCTTGAGCTTTAGCAGCTGTAAAAAGTTCTTTTACTCTTTTTGCTCCCATTCCAACATAAATATGAACAAAACTGGCACCACTTTGATAAAAAAATGGAACATCTGCTTCACCTGCAACTGCTTTTGCAATAAGAGTTTTACCAACACCTGGAGGACCTACAAGTAAAACACCTTTTGGTAAGGATACACCAAATTTTTGATATTTGTTTGGATTGTTTAAAAAATCAACTACCTCTTCAAGTTCTGCTTTTATCTCTTTTATACCTGCTACATCATCAAACGTTATATTTGATGATATTGGTGCAATATTATTTGAGTCAGTATCTTTTACTAATGTTGGCGTTGATTCTTGAGTTGATTGATTTTCTTGAGCATTTTGCATCTCTTGATTAAATCTATTTTTTGGTATCATTGCTCTTACTTTATCTTTATATTTTTGTAAAGCAAAAGTTAAAAAAAGTAATACAAATAAAAATCGAACACCAACATAATAGCTTGAACCATGGATGATATTATCACTTTTTGTAAGTGTATAAAAAAACAATACTATTAAAACAATAGCAGATAAACTCATCATCTTTAAGTTTTTATCAATTGAGTTTTGCGTTAACTTTTGATTTTGTTTATCATTTTTATTAAAATTTGGAAACATTCTTTTTATCCTTTAAATATCTATTTTATCAAAAATGCTCTTAAACCCAAATACCTCTTTATGATTACATATAATCAAAAATATTGTAAAATAAATCTTACTAAATATATAAGAAAAGAGACAAATGAATCCATACAATATTCAAATAAATAGAACGAACTCAAATGCAGAAAAATATACATTAAGAGAAAAACTTTTTGGAACAAAAGATATTATCCCAATGTGGGTTGCAGATATGGATATAGCGACACCAAGATTTATATTTGATGAGATAGAAAAAAGAATTAAACATAAAATATTAGGATATGAAGAGTTTCCCATAAAAGCAAAAAATGCACAGATAAAATGGATGAAAAGGAATCATAATTATAAAATAAAACCTGAAAATATTTTATATTCACACTCTGTAGTTACATCTATTAGTTTAGCCATCAGAGCTTTTGCAAAAAAAAATGAAGAAGTAATAGTACAAACTCCTGTTTATTCTCCATTTTATAGATCAATATCAAACAACAAAAGAAAAATCATAAAAAATCCTCTAAAATTAGATGAGAAGGGTGATTATACTTTTGACTTTGAAGATTTAGAATCAAAAATTACAAAAAAAACAAAACTACTTATTCTATGTTCTCCACATAATCCAGTAGGTCGAGTATGGACAAAAGAGGAGCTGACACATTTAGCAAATATTTGTCTAAAACATGATATCAAAATATTTTCAGATGAGATACATTCTGATCTGGTTTATAAAAAATTCAAGCATACTCCAATTGCATCTATAAATAAAGAGATTGAAAATATAACTATAACTGCACTAGGAGTTGGAAAAACATTTAACTTAGCAGGTGTATCTACATCAACAGTAGTTATCACAAATCAAAAAATGCAAAAAAGATTTAAGCAAGTTTATCATGCATTTCACCTAGCAGATGGAAATGTATTTGGGCATACATCATTTATAAGTGCATATAAAAAAGGTCAAGAGTGGAGAGATGGATTGATGAATCATCTGCAAGAAAACATCAATAAATTAGAAAAAATGCTTCAAAATCATAAAGACAAAATTGTATTCAAAAAACCACAAGGAACTTATCTTGTATGGTTGGATTGTAAACAAATGCATCTAAATGATGAAGAGTTGCACAAGTTTTTTATAAAAGAAGCTAAATTGGGTCTTAGTCCTGGTGTTTCTTTTGGAGAAGAGGGAACTGGATATATGAGATTAAATATCGCAGTTACTTCTGCTCAAATGCAAATAGCAATCAACAGAATAAATAAAGCCTTGAAAAATTGGGATATTAAAAAGAAGAAGAGTTAAACTCTTCTTTTACCTCATAGTTCTCAACTCTTACCCAATCCCCAATCAAATCAGTACTACTTTGTATTTTCATAGTATTGAAAAATTGATCATATCCTTTATAGATACCATCTTTCCCAGATTCAATAAGTATATCTAAAGGCTGTTTTTGTTCTCTAAACCGTATATTTTTTTCTTTTATCTTTGCATCCAACTCTTTTAATCTTTGTTTTGCAATATTACCATTTACTTGATTTTGCATTGTAGCACTTGGAGTCCCATCTCTTTTTGAATATGTAAAACTATGACAATGAGTAAGAGGAAATCTATCAATATTTTGCATAGCATCTTTCCAAAGTTCGTCCGTTTCACCTGGATGTCCAACTATGAAGTCAGTTCCCAAAGCATAACCTTTGTCTGCTAAAAATTCAAAAAGTTCTAAATCACTTTTTACTTTATTTCTTCGATTCATAAGATTTAACATCTGTTTATTTGTGTGCTGTAGCGCAATATGCATATGTTTACCCATCCAAGGCTCAGTCAATATCTCTTTAAATTCATCCGTGATTTGAACAGGTTCAACACTTCCTAGTCTGATTCTTCTTACACCTCGTATCAGTGAAATCTTTTTGATAAGTTGTACTAATTTATCTTTTTTATTTTCAACACCTTGTTCTTTTCCATAAGAGCCTACATTTATCCCAGTAAGGATAAACTCTCCAAAACCATTAATGGCAAGTGTTGTGATTTGTTGTAAAATTTTATGTTCTTCATAACTTCTAGAATCACCTCTTACATATGGGATAATACAATAGTTACATCTAAAATCACACCCCTCTTGAATCTTCACAAAAGCACGACTTTTACCAATCATCTTATCAATAATAGTATCATCAATATGATTTAAATCACCCGCTTCAAAAAATCTTGTCTCATTTTTTAGAAGTGTATTTATATTTTCTTTTTCACTATGACCAAAAAGTGCATCTATCTTTTTTGTTTTAAATAGGTCCTCACCTTTTGTCCATACTCCACAACCTGTGAATATTACACGTGGACTTAAAGGTAGTTTTTTTAGACCATTTACGTATCCTCGAGCTGTACTGTCTGCACTATTTGTAACTGTACATGAATTTATAATTACAATATTGGCTTCTTTTTCATCTTGTGTTATTTCAAAATCTTTTAGATTGTTCATCATAACTTGTGTATCAAAAACATTGGTTCTACAACCAAATGTTTTGAAATATACTTTTTCTTTTTTTATCATTTCTTTTTTATCTTTTATCTAATGTGTGTACTTGAAGATGTATCAAATAAACTATTTGAACTATCAGTTGAAGCTAAACTTTCAGGCATGGCAGGAGGTGTATCGCCTGTCATTCTAAATGTTTGAGTAGGGTAAGCAATTGTTATATCATCGGCAGCTTTAAACGCTTCTAATATTTCCATACCAACTGCACTTCTTAAACCAAGTGTTGCATGTGAATTTGTATGAAACCATGAAGAGATAGTTATACTATAGTTTTCAGCAAATGCAAATACTCTTGGTTCTGGATTTGAATTTCTTAGTACGTATTTTTTTCTCATATTATTCAATCTTTTACGTGCAAGATCAGTATAACCTTTGGCTTGAGTTGTTACAACACCTTTAGCTAAGGCTACTGCTTTTTTATGATTTGAATCAAATGTAATATTTATATCAACAACATCCCAAACTGTTCGCAATCCATCAAAAGTATAGTTTGCAATCATATCAGTAAATACATAGTTATTTGGAATAAAAAATACCCTACCTGTTCTTCTGTTTTTTGAGTAACTTGTCAGTGTAGTATCTTCTCGTATTGCTATTTTTAGTAATGTAATGTCAAGAACATCCCCAACAACTTCTACCCCGTCTCTTGTCACTTTAATTCTATCTCCTGGATTTATAGATCCACTCAACATAATTGAAATCCATCCAAAAATAGACATAAACCAATCTTTTAAAGCAATAGCAATACCAGCAGATGCAAACCCTAGAATAGTAACCAAATACGAAACATTATCTATGTATGAAAACAATACTGTAAATAAAACAATAACAATAAATATAAAGTTTACTAATTTATTACTTGTATAGTGTTTATCATCATCTTCAATATATCTTTTTAAAACTTTTTTTGAAATAACAGTTATCAAAAATAAAACAAAAACAATCAATAATAACTTTATACTATGCCATATCTCATCAGAAATACTATCTTTTACCTCTTGAATAGTTTGTGTAACTTTTTTTCCATAAACTTCGCCCGTTGTAGAAACAATATCCACAATCATCACAAAATCTTTTAAACCCAACTCTAAAACATCTAGTTCTTTTTTTAGTACTTCATCTTTTGATAATTTATACAATTCTTTTGTAACATTAATCTTTGTTTGCAATTTTTCTAATACTTCAGCAAGTTCTATACTTACTTCTTGATAGTTTGTAACATTTTCCTGTAATTGTTGGATATATGTCATAGCTTCTATTATTAGAAAAGGATTTGTAACATTTGATGGTTTTCCTATTGCAGAGGGTTTAATCTTTTTACCAATTGGAGAATCTTTGTACTCACTGATTAGTTCAAGCTCGTTTTCTTTAATCTTAATTTTGTTACGAAGCTGGTAAGAAAGTTCTTTATATTTTTCCCCTTTCCATCTACCATATTTTTTCGCATCTGTTTTAATCTTTGTTAGTTCTTTTTCAATTTTTCTATATGTTAAATAATTATTATATCTAGTGATCCAAATATTTTTTTCTAGCTCTTTATTGATATCTACAAGTTCAAGTCTTAAACTTGTAATTGCCGCTGAATCCTCTACTGATATCTCATCAGCATTTACATTAATAATAAAAATAGATAATAAAAATAAAATCTTTATAATATTTTTTATTAGAAACATTTTAATACATCCACAATATCTTCTTTTGAAACCTCATCAGTAATTTTACAATCACCAATCCCAACAGGTAAAATAAATTTTATCTTACTATCCATTGCTTTTTTATCCAAAAAGAAATGCTCATAAAAATCTTCAACATCTTTGATTTTATATGAAGTTGGTATATCATAAACTTCAAGTAGATTTTTAACTCTATTGGCTTCTTCCTGACTCATAATTCCAATTTTTACTGAAACTTCATTTGCCATAACCATTCCAATACCTACAGCTTCACCATGTAAATATGTATCATAGTTAGTTTCATTTTCAACTACATGACCAAAAGTATGTCCATAGTTAAGAGCGGCTCTTAGGCCTTTTTCTTTTTCATCTTGAGATACAACCCAAGCTTTTGTCTCAACTGATTTTTTAATTGCCATTTGAACATTTTGTTCTTCATTTAGGTTATTGTTTTCTAACCATTCAAAAAAATCCTTATTGAAGCATACTGCCATCTTAATAATCTCAGCAACTCCCGCTCCAAATTCTCTTTTTGGAAGAGTTGTTAAAAAATAAGGATCAATGTTTACAGCAATTGGCTGATGAAAAGCACCAATAAGATTTTTTCCAAACTTATTATTTACACCTGTTTTTCCACCAACACTTGCATCAACTTGAGAAAGTAAAGTAGTAGGAACTTGAATAAAGTCTATACCTCTTTGATATAAAGAAGCTGCAAAACCAGTCATATCTCCAATCACACCACCACCAAAGGCAATAAGGACAGAACTACGATTTAGTTTGTTCGTAAAACAATGTTCCAAAATATCTTCTATTGTTGACATTGTTTTGTACTGTTCACCATCAGGAATGGTACACACACTTAAATTTTTTGCATTAATTTTTGAAAGTAAATAGTCTATATGTAATTTTGAAATCGTAGGGTTTGTTACAACCACTACTTTTTTGTCTATTGTTATTGTTTCTAATTTATCTATTGTTATATTATATGAAGTATTTGGTAAAGTTATATTAACAATCATGTTTTTCCCGTTTTAAAATAAGTTTATTATCTCTTTATTTTATCCAAATTGGGCTTAATTATTTGCTATTGTAAAACTTAAATATTTCTACTAAGTAAAAAGTGATTTTAATAATTTTTTTACATCTTTAGTTATTCTTTTAACTTTACCATCATTTACTAAAACTAACAATACTGAAGCACTAAACAATACCGTCTCACCCTTTTTTATCTCATGATACATTTTCAAAGAAGCGCCACTAATATCAAGTACATCTGTTGTAACTTCAACCATATCAGCAAATTTTGCAGATTGAATAAATTCACAATCCATTTTTCGAACAACAAAATGTGAACCATCAACAACAGGAGTCATCCCTTTTTGGAAAAAAAACTCACTTCTTGCTCTCTCACAAAAATTTAAATAATTGGAATGATAAACTATCCCACCTGCATCTGTATCTTCATAATAAACCCTAATCTGCATCTAATATCCCTTATAAACAGTACTGTTATAGCCTGTTGTAATTTTACCGGTCACTAAAACGGTCACTAACGACCACTAAACCTGAAATCAGTTATTCTTTAAAATTATCTATGATTATACTAAATACTAGGAAAAGATGTGATGAAGTTATTGCTCTGGGTTTATTTCGTGCACGAAAAAACCAATTCTATAACAAATATATATGATAAAGAGTGAAATTAAACTTTTGAAGAATACTATCACTTATTATCAAATATAATCAAGAAGGATTAGAGATGATAGAAGATCTAATTAAAAAAATAAATAGTTTAGAGAAGAGTGTAAATTTGCTTTTAGATTTACACCTACAGCAGTCAAATAATTTGACAACATACAACGATGTAGCCAAGTTCCTTGGAAAAACAAGAAAAACTGTATACAACTACATCAAAGAGGAGAAGTTATTATTGAATGAGCATTATTACAGAGATGATAATAATAAAATTGTATTTATTCCATCTGCAATAATAGAATTTAAAAGTGGAGTTAAATCAGTTGATACTGAAGTTGTTAAAAAACAACTAGAAGATAACAAGCCTAAAAAAGTTAATAATCCAATCGTTAACAGTTTACTTGAAGGGATAGCATCTTGAAAAATATTAATAATATTTATCTCACAATACAAGGGTTAAAGTTTACAATAAAAGAGAAACACAACAGATGGCATATCTCTTTTACTTCTCCAACTGATGGTAAGAGAAAAAATAGAAGTACAGGATTAACAGCAACTAAAACAAATTTAGTTGTTGTTAAAAATGAGATACTTCCTCAATTATCAGAAGAGCTAATATCTATTAAATACCATCAAAAAGACCATACTACAAGTAATACAGAAGATACAGTATTAGAAAATATAGCAGAGATACATTTCTCACTTCAAAAAGAGAAAATTAGACCTCATGTATATAAAAGAGATTTCAGTAACTATCAAAGGCATATTGTGCCTTATTTTAAACAAAGAGAATTATCTAGTATCAAACCAATGGAACTTCAAGCATGGCAGAATAGATTAATGCATAAATATAATATAGGTAGTATTAAAAAGTATAGAAGTATTTTCTACGGAATTTTTGCAAGAGCATTTCAAAATGAGATAATAAACAAAAATCCATTCGATAATGTGCCAGCACCAAAAGCCAAGTTATCTTTTAAATCATATGATGAAAAAGATTGTGTGAATCCATTTACTCAAAGAGAAATAGATAAACTTGTTTCGAGCTACGAAACAATATCTTATATGCCTAATTTTATAAAGTTTATGGCAAACAGTGGAATGAGACCAGGAGAGATAATAGCTTTACGATGGGATGATATTAATTTAGAAAATAAAACAATCAACATAGATAAATCAGTCATACATGGAGAGGATAACATTCCAAAGACAATTTCCAGTGTAAGATGTATAGATATGATTCAAGGCTCATATGAGGCTTTAAAATCTCAATTTGAACTAACAGGATATCAAGAGTTTGTATTTCTTAGTTCAAATAATAAAAGATTTTATAGTCATGATATTATAAATGTAAATTTACGAAAAAGACTTGAGTTATTAAATATAGATGTTCGTTCATTGTATCAATTACGTCATAGTTTTGCATCAAGAATGATAAAAAATGGTATTGATATTACATGGGTTTCTAGAACACTTGGTCATAAAAATGTATCTATAACTTTAGGTGTCTATACCCATTTTATCAAAGAAGATGAGGAAATACGATTGGGTCATATTGATAAAATTGATGAAATGTTAAAAGTTTCGTAATGAAATATCTATAAATTTTTAAGACAAAATATTCAATAGCTTTAAGATATAATTATACTTTAAATTAAAACAAAGAGTATACATGAATTCTACCTATAAACCTGCTTTTGATTCTAATGATCTTTATTACGCTTTAGAAGATGAATACGAATCAAACTTAGAATGGGTAATGAATAAATACAAGTTAAAAAATTACTTTTTAAAAGAATATTATGAATCTTGGGATACTTTAATAATTGATGAAAAATTAGAATATTGTTTAGATCTGTTTGATTTAGTTAATGAAGACGAATTTCCTGCGCTAAGAATGATGGAAATATTTCAAAGATTAATACATGTCGATTTAAATTTTTTTGATTATGTTAATGTAATTGAGTGTATATTCCCTGATAGTTACAATACTATGGGATTAGTTCACACTATACAAGTAACATTTAATCCTTTAATTCCACAAAAAAAATATGATGAATATTTTAAAAAATTAAGAAAAAAAAGTGGTTTAAAAAAATTCAATGTACCTTCTGAAAATACTTCTGAATATTTTAAAAACTTATTTAAAATATGGTTTTATCATAAACATATGAACATGTCTGCTTATTCTATTGCAGATACATATTATTTTCTTGATGAACAAAAAGAAATTCAAAGAAAAATCAATACTATCAAAAAGCTTTATAACTACAGACAATAAAACTATATTATTGATAAAGCATTTTGAAATGTAATTCAATTCAACAAATCCTGTAAAACTATACTCTAATTAAAACACCCACTACTTAGAACTTTATTAAAACTATAAAAGCAGTTGACTATATAAGGGCAAAAAGTTAACTTTTTTGCCTTTTACTAAAATATCATTTTCAGAAATAATACGTTTATCAAAGCTAGCTTGAGGTTGATTTCGACAAGAAATCTTTAGGGAGTGATTCATTTATCACATAAGGGTGTACTCTATTGAGTAGAACTAAATTATAGAAAAGGAAAAGAAATGAAAATTGTTGATTTAACATCATTAAGAGAGAAAAAAGATTTGACAAAGGCAGACATTATTAATGCTTTTAAAAATGCAGAAGAAATGTATATAGAAGATAAAACACCTTCTACATCTGAAGATACTTCTATATTAGAAACAGAAGAACAAACTAAGGATGAAGATAAAGCTCAAATGAGTACACCTACTAACATTACTAATAACAATCAGCTAACACACGGTATAGCTGAAGTTCCAATCGACAATTGTTCAAAAGGAAATACTTCAATTGATAAGTTGGTTCAAGAGATAAATAGTAGAGAAGATATTCACAATAAACGTCGGTTAGAACACTATATTATGCAAGGTGAAGCCTTACGAAAATTGGCAGAGAAAATTACGATTCAAGCCAATAAGAAAAAGGTAACACTAGCTGAACTTACTTCAAAAGTTGGTATTTCAAAATCTAATATTAGTAAATACATCTCTATTAGTAAAAGTGTAGAGATTAAGAAAATAGTAGAAAAAATTATAAAGTCTAAGATGAAACTTTTAGAGAAATTGAATATTGATCAGTTGGCAAAAGTAGCAAAGAAAGAAGGTGTTGAATTTTATGCAATGTTAAAAAAAATGATAGATGATAAAGGGAAAGAAAAAGCCCCTAATTCAAAAAATATAAAAACCTATAGATTAGATGTCTCAGGTGCAATATTAAAAATTGATGAACTTGAAGAGGATATCAAAAAAGGTCTTTCCGGGGTTAGCCTTTTAGAAAAAATTTCAAGTATAAGAGATGAAATAAAGAATTACGAACACATTGATTTAGGAGGTAACTAATATGTCTAAAAAATTAAAGAGCTACCAAAGTAGTATCAATACATTATCTATGTGGGACAAAAGAATAGGAATTCACAAAAAACTAACATATATAGTTGGCCTAGGTGATAGAACAAAGTTTAGTGTTATAAGAAAAATAGATAAAAACAGGGGTCAAAGGTTTTCTAAAAATGATTTAATTTCAATTCCCGAGTTAATAATAGAAAATAAGTTATTTCCTATTGATACTTATCAAGAACTTAAAATATTAAAAAATAAATAACATACGGGCTTTAAAGCCCGTTAGAAATAAAAAGGATAAATTTTGAATACTACGTTAACACTAGAAGACACTAATAGACTAAATTTTGCAAAAAAAAAATTTAAAAAAGGACTACCTGAAGTAATCGAAAAATATGTTCAAACACATCGTGCTAAACTTATTGAAAATAGTGTCATAGGGAAAGGACTAAACCATCCTGTTCAATCTTCAGAAATTGATAATATTGTTAATAAGGTACTGGATGTTGTACAAGATGAAATCAACTCATCTGAGCCTGTTGTATCACATGCAGAGATTAATCTAAATATAAATAATCAATCAATTCCATACGATACTAAAGATGAAGCAATGCTTCACTTTATAGAAGCTATTGTAAGTGATGAAATTGAATTAATGTGTGAGGATAAAAGGTTTCTCAAAAAATATGAAGAGCATAAAAATAATACGATAAGTTGTTGTCTTGAAAAAATAAAAGAAACAGTTACATCTAATGATATTCTTTTAGAAGATGATTACAATATTAATGTAATATTTGACATTTTAAAAAAAGAGATGAATTCTACAAATAACATTGAAAAAAGACACATCAATAATCAAGAATATATCATTTTTGAAATAGATGAAAATGTTCAAGAAAAGATTGATATTCTAATTAAAAATATGACCTGTAATATATTAAAACATAA
>Ga0193954_1001263_pt1 | contig 13167 bp, 14 predicted proteins | sample BB_5_MG_FD_140340 | JGI IMG/M metagenome (GOLD analysis project Ga0193954, IMG submission 140340) | Microbial mat bacterial communities from the Broadkill River, Lewes, Delaware, United States - BB_5_MG | ecosystem: Environmental > Aquatic > Freshwater > River > Microbial mats | place: USA...
ACCTTTTTTTGTCGATCTAGCCATTTTAGCCCCTTATTTCTTACGCTTAGTGATGATGAGTCTATCACTAGATTTTTTCTTACGAGTCTTATATCCCTTAGTTGGCATACCCCATGGAGATACTGGATGTCTTCCTGAGTTAGTTTTACCTTCACCACCACCGTGTGGGTGATCAATAGGGTTCATAGCAGAACCTCTAGTTTGTGGTCTCTTACCAAGGTGTCTACTTCTACCAGCTTTACCAATAACGATGTTAGCAAAGTCTTCATTACCAACAGTACCAATAGTTGCAAGACACTCACCAAGAATATATCTCATCTCTGATGAAGGCATTCTAAGAGATACATACTTGCCATCTCTACCCATTATCTGTGCATATCCACCAGCTGAACGGGCAAACTTACCACCTTGACCAGGGTTAAGCTCGATGTTATGAACGAGTGTACCAACAGGGATACTTTTGAGTTTCATTGCATTACCAGTTTTAATATCAAGTCCTGACTCAGCTGACATAATTTTGTCACCTACGCTCAAACCTTTTGGTTGCAATACATATCTTCTATCACCATCAACATATTTGATGAGACAGATTCTACAGTTTCTATATGGATCGTATTCAACTGTCGCTACAGTTCCTTCGATACCAAATTTATCTCTTTTAAAATCGATGATTCTATAGAGTTTTTTTGCACCTGCTTGTTTATGTCTAGAAGTGATTCTACCATTAGAGTTTCTACCCGCATGAGCTGGGAGCTTTTTAAGGAGACTTCTTACACTTGCTTTAGCAGTAATATCACCACTATCAAGGTTAGTCATATAACGACGCGAAGGTGTGGTTGGTTTATATGTTTTAATTGCCATCTACTCTCCTTATACCGCTAAGCTTTCAATTTTTGCATCTTCAGGAAGCTTGACATAAAACTTTTTCAAGTCTGGTCTTTTTCCCTCTACGCCTCTAAATCTCTTTACTTTTCCATTGACTCTCATTGAATTTACTCTCAATGGGTTAATGCCAAAGTAGTCTTGAAAAACCTGCTTAAGACCATTTTTAGTCATTCTTGGTGTTGTTTGAACTACGATGACACCATCTTCTTGAAGCTCTAAAGTCTTCTCTGTGTACATAATTGCTTTAATATCTGTAATATCTGCCATCTTAACTCTCTTTTGTCAATTGTTCCCAAACAGCTTTTTCAATCACAATAGAGTGATATGCAGCTGCAAGGTAAGCATTTAGCTCATTTGCTTCAATTAGGTATGCGTTTTGCAAGTTTCTAAATGCCAAAAATGTCTTATCATCAATCATCTCTTTTACAACAAGTACATCTCTTTGGTCAAGAGTATTTACAAATGCTGTAGCATCTTTTGTTTTTCCTGAATCAACAGTTACCGTATCCATAACAAATACTTTTCCATTAGCTGCTTTCTCTGCAATTGCGTGATATAGAGCTAATTTTTTCTGTTTTTTGTTTACTTTTTGGTTATAGTTTCTATTAGTACTTGGACCAAATGCTACACCACCGCCAACAAAAATTGGTGATCTCAAAGAACCAGCTCTTGCACGACCCCCACCTTTTTGAGCCCATGGCTTCTTTCCACCACCGCTAACAGCTGAACGGTTTTTAGTCTGAGCTGTATTTGCTCTAAGACCTGCTGCATACGCTTTACAATAGAGGTAAAGGTTATGTGGGTGAACTTCTAAAAATGCTTTTGGAAGCTCTTCTGTTTTCACTACTACTGGGTTACTCATTTAACAATCCTTACCAATCCTCTAGCCCCATTATGACCAGGAATTGAACCTTTTACTATAAGAATGCTGTTTTCAGCATCAAATGATAATACGCTATTTTTAACAGTTACTTTGGTATTACCATACTGACCTGGCATCTTTTTACCTTTTTGTACACGACCTGGCCACTCAGCATTACCGATTGAACCAATTCTTCTACCAAATCTATGACCGTGTGAACCAGGTCCACCACCAAAGTTATGTCGTTTCATACCACCAGAGAAACCTCTACCTTTGGTATTTAACGAAGTTTTTACTGTTGTCGCTTCAGCAAGTGGAGCAAGGCTCAAATCACCAGCCTCAGTACCCTCAGCTACTTCGATTGTCATAAATTTATTAAACTCTTTAGCAATAGAGAATTTAGTCTGTTGACCTTCAATACTCTTATTGAGTTTTTTACTACTGTTATAAGCTACAACAGCTTTGCCATCCTCTTTTACTTCACAGACTTTAGTATCAATGACCTTTAGAAGTGTAACAGGAACACTTGGTACTTCCACAGTTCTGCTCATACCAATTTTTTCTATAATAAATTCCATTATTGACTCCTTATTTGTCCATTGATCTAATTTCTACTTCTATTTCAGGTGCTAGATCCAACTTCATAAGTGAATCGATAGTATCTGAAGTAGCAGAAACAATGTCAATCATTCTTCCGTGAATTCTGATCTCAAACTGCTCTCTAGCATCTTTATTAACATGCGGAGATTTCAAAACAGTATAACGCTTCATCTTAGTAGGCATAGGAATTGGACCTCTAATTTCGGCACCTGTTCTCTTAACCGCATCAACGATAGCAGCAACTGATCTGTCTAAGACACGATGATCATAAGCTTTAAGCTTTAATCTAATTTTTTCCATTTTTACCCTTATAAAGAACTCGTTAGTTTTACCTAACATAAATTTGTTGGACGCGTATTGTATCGAAACTCTCTTTTAATATGCTCTAATATCTTGATAAAAATAGTTTTTTTTAGAAAAATACTTCCTTTTAAAAAGGAATAATAGAGACTATTTTAGTTTCTATTCAAGAAGCACGAGAGAGTTACTATCTTTTTTATGATACAATCACAGATATAATTTTAATAAGGAGTACAAATGAGAGAGTATGAATCGTATAGATGTAACAAATGTGGTAATATCGTAGAGGTACAGAGCGTAGGTGGTGGTGAGTTGCACTGCTGTGGTGAAGCTATGGAGATGATTACAACAAATTTAACTTCTGTAAATCTAATGAAAGCTTTTGCTGGTGAGTCCCAAGCAAGAAATAAGTATGAGTACTTCGCAAGAGTTGCTCAAAAAGAGGGCTATAGAGATATAGCAGAACATTTCCAAAGAGCTGCCGATAATGAGAAGCAACATGCCAAAATGGAATTGGCTCTCAACAATAGAATGCTTAACGAGAGTGAAGAGAGTTTTGGTAATACCAAAGAGAATCTCCAAATGGCAATAGATGGTGAGTCGTATGAGAATGTTACGATGTATCCAAACTTTGCCCAGATTGCAAAAGATGAAGGTCATAAAGAAGCAGCAAGACTCTTTACAGGAATTGGGAAGATTGAAATTGAGCATGAAAATATGTTTAAGATGCTTCTACAAAGACTCGAAGATGATGCAGAGTTTGTGAGCGAAGATGAAGAGGAAGCTTGGATTTGTGAAGTGTGTGGGCATGTACACTATGGAAAGAAAGCACTAAAAACTTGTCCTGTATGTAAACATCCCCAAGAGTACCAATCACGGTTAAACTCTAAAAAATAATTCTCTACCCCCCCAATAATAGTTAGACTCTTCTCTAACTATTATTCTTTTGAATAAGCTCTTGTAAAAGCTGTATCTCCTCTTTTAGTGATTGAACCTCTTGTATAATATCTTGGCTAGAGTGAATCTGCTCTTCATGCTCTTGAGCATTGATAACAGCCATAGCATCTACCACGATAGCCACAATCAAATTGACCATAATAAAAGTAGCTACAAAGATAAATATAATAAAGAATATCCATGCCAAAGGGTAGGACTCCATAATAGGACGCACAATTCCCATAGACCAAGACTCTAGTGTCATCACCTGAAAGAGTGTATAAAAAGACTCTCCTAGTGTACCAAACCACTCTGGAAAATCATCTCTAAAGAGCTGTGTTGCCATAATAGCAAAGATATAGAAGAAGAGGATAAGTATCCCTGCAATAGAGAGCATTCCAGGAATGACACTTGCTAATGCAGAGACTATTTTACGCATTTGCGGTACAACTGTTATAAGTCTAAAGAGACGCAGAACTCTCAATACTCTAAGTATCTCAAATCCTTCACTAGCAGGGATAACAGAGATGAGTACAACAAAAAAGTCAAAAAGACTCCAAGGGTCTTTGAAAAATTCTACTCTATAGATGTAGATACGCAATATAATCTCTATCACAAATATAGCAATAACAATACCATTAAATAGCTCTATAGCTCCAGAAAAAGAGTGCATTATATCACGAGAAGTCTCTAGCCCCATGGTAATACCATTAAGAACTATAAGTGTAGTAATAAAGTGTTGAAACCTTTTGGAATCAATAAAGAGTTTAATTTGATTAAACATATACCTGCCTTATAAAAATTTCGGCATTTTAATTTTTATTGTGTAAGAGAGAACTTAATTTAAGAGCTACTCTCTGTATTCCCAACTAAACTCTCTCCATGAGCCTAAATCACTAGACTTTAAAAGTGCTTCATCTAGCTCATCAAGAAATTTATCTCGTGATATTTCTACAGCTCCCATACTTAAGAGATGGTTATTACTCACCTGACAATCAATAAAATCATATCCTCGCAAAGATAATACATCACTCAATGCTTTAAATGCTACTTTGGATGTATCCTTTCCAAGAGAAAACATAGACTCTCCAAAAAAAGCTCTTCCCATAGCTAGACCATATAATCCACCAACGAGTTCATTCTCTTCATAGACCTCTATACTGTGTGCAAATCCCATAGAAAATAGCTCTTTATAGGCCTCTTTTACCTCATCTATTATCCATGTTCCCTCTTGACCCTTTCGTGGAACTCTACTGCAATACTCTATTACTTCATCAAATTTTTGGTCAAACTTCACTTCAAATCTATTTTTACGCAGAGTTCGTCTAAAAGATTTACTCATTTTAAACTCTTCGGGATATAACACTAAGCGAGGATTAGGAGACCACCATAATATAGGGTCATCTGCGTTATACCATGGAAAGATGCCTTTTCGATATGCCATCAGTAATCTATTAGGAGAGAGGTCTCCACCAAAAGCTAAGAGTCCCTCATCAGCAGCATATCTAGGATTAGGAAAAATATGACTCCGTCCTAGAGGTGCAATACTATAATTATCTTCAAACATAGAACTCAAATTAATTTGCCTTAAATGAAAAGGTTAACTCATTCTCTTTGTACCCAACCTTTACTTTACCGCCATCTTGGAGGGTACCAAAGAGAATCTCATCTGTGAGTTTCTCTTTGACCTCTGTAGCAATCACTCGTGCAATATGTCTGGCTCCATACTGCTCACTATATCCCTCTTGGGCAAGATATTTTGTCGCATCTTTAGAGAGTTTAAGAGTAATATCCTTTTCAACCATTTGAAGGTTGAGCTTTTCTATCTCTTGAGTTACTATGGTCATAAGTGTCTCTATACTCAAAGGTTTAAAAGTAACCGTAGCACTCAGTCTATTTCTAAACTCTGGGCTAAAGAACTCTTTGAGTGCAGTTTCACTTTTGCTACTATTATCTTTTTCAAAGCCCATAACTCCTGCCTCTTTTGTCCCTATATTAGAGGTCATAATAACAATTACATTTTTAAAGTCACTCACTATGCCATTATTATCAGTGAGCTTTGCACCATCCATAACTTGTAAGAGTATATTCATAATATCAGGGTGTGCTTTTTCTATCTCGTCCAAGAGTAATACTGTATGGGGATGTTTTTTGATTATCTCTGTAAGTAATCCACCCTGTTCATACCCTACATATCCAGGAGGTGCCCCTATAAGTCTGCTAATAGAGTGTTTTTCCATATACTCACTCATATCAAGTCTCTCAAAATGGACATGCAAAGTCTCTGCTAATCCAATAGCCAAAGCCGTTTTTCCTACCCCTGTTGGACCAATAAACAAAAATGAGCCAATTGGAGAGAGTGGATTATTGAGTCCTGCATAAGATTGCTTAATAGCATTATTGATAACATCTATCGCTTCATCTTGTCCTATAATCTTGTTTTGCAAATCTATTTTGAGACTTTTGAGCTTTTGGGTATCATCTTTGCCTATAACTGTAGATGGGAGTTTGAGCATCTTAGAGATACTCTCTTCTATATCCTCTACACTTACAACTATATTCTCTTGACCTTGAAGCATAAAATGTGCACCCACTTCGTCTATAATATCCATAGCCTTATCAGGAAGAAACTTATCATGAAGATACTTCACAGAGAGGTCAATAGCTTTTTTGAGTGATTCGTCACTAAAAGATATAGAGTGAAAATCTTCATATTTATGTTTGACCCCTTGGAGAATACGCATAGTATCTTCTACACTTGGCTCTTCTACATCTACTTTGGCAAATCTACGAGAGAGGGCTTTGTCTTTGTCAAAAAAGTTACGATACTCTGTATAGGTTGTAGCACCTATACACTTAATATCCCCACGAGCAAGTGCAGGTTTGAGAATATTTGCAGCATCCATACTCCCCCCACTTGTACTTCCTGCTCCTACCATAGTATGAATCTCATCTATAAAAAGTATTGCTTTATCTATGGCTTGAAGCTCTTTAAGAATACCTTTGAGTCTCTTCTCAAAATCTCCTCTATACTTTGTTCCTGCAACCAAAGAACCCATATCTAATGCAAAAATTTGTGACTCTTTGAGAATATGAGGCACATCCCCCTCACTAATACGCAATGCTAATCCCTCGGCTATGGCTGTTTTCCCAACACCAGGTTCTCCTACTAAGAGAGGATTATTCTTTTTACGGCGACAGAGAGTTTGCATAACGCGTGTTATCTCATTTTCTCTTCCAATTACAGGGTCTATTGTCCCTTTTGAAGAGAGAGCAACAAGCTCATGTGTAAATTGCTCAAGGAGACTCTCTTGGCTATTGCTACTCTCTTCTCCCTCCTCTTCACCTCTTTCGTGAGAGATAACTTCTAATATATCAATCCGTGCAATCCCCATACTCTTCATCAAATAGGCTGCATAAGCATTCTCTTTAGAGAGCATAGCTGCGAGCATATCCCCCACCATCGCCTCTTTGCGTCCAGAACTACGAACATGTGTCATCATCTCATTAATAACCTCAGAGAGCATAAGTGTCTCAAAAGGTTCCACAGGTTCATCAAGCGACTTTACTGTGGTCTCTAAGTGTTCTACTATACCTTTGGTAAGCTCGTGAGGATTAGCATCTAATAGACTTAATATCTCCCACCCCTCATCACTCTGCAAAATTGCCCAAAAAACATGCTCTAGTGTCAAATATTCATGGTTTTTCTCTTTTGCATACTCTACAGATGCTTTAAATACATTATTTAATGCCATACTTATCATTTAGATATCCTCCTCTATAGTAGCAAGTAATGGAAACTCATTTTGTTTTGCCAATTTTCTTACTTGATGTGCTTTTGTTTGTGCTATTTCATGGCTATACACACCACATATAGCTTTGCCTTTTTCATGAATAGCAATCATCAAAACCTCTGCTTCGTCGAAACTCTTGTGAAATATGCTTGTTAATATCATAACAACAAAATCCATACTTGTATAATCATCATTATGGAGTATAACACGATACATTTTTGGTAGTTGAATCTCCAATTCTATTTCAATTTCTTCTTCAATTTTTGGCAAAATAATCCTTTAATATTTTATTATACTTAAATTATAAATTTTTTCAAAATTTATATCACTCTATTTGTGTAGTTAAAATTGTAGCTAATATTTTGATAATTAAGTATTAATGGTTTAAAGTTTTTTAATAAGAGACTCTTGAAGAGGAGTCTTATAGCCTAGTAAGGAGGGTACTAGGTCTATTGTATAAAGAGGAGATTACTTAATCTTCTTAGCATCCCAATATTTTCTAATCTGCTCTTTTGTCTCTTTTGGAAGTGGTACATAGCCTAGCTCTGTTGCTGCTGCGTCACCATTTGTATATGCCCAATCGATAAATTTAGTTACTTGTTTGTTTGTCTCCATCTTCTCTTCTGGAAGTAGGATAAATGTTGCTGCTACAATAGGGTAAGAGGTAGCACCTGCTGGGTCACCGATAACTGCGTAGAAGTCATTATCAGGAGTCCATGTTGCATACTTGGCTGCATCTTGGAATGATTTGAGTGTTGGGTTGATATATTTTCCCTCTTTGTTCTCTACCTGTGCTGCTGGAAGGTTGAGTTTCATTTTGTATGAGTACTCAATATATCCTATAGAGTTTTTAATCTGCTTGATATTTGCTGATACACCAGAGTTTGATTTCCCTGCTACTACTTTGGATGCTAACCATTTTGGTTTTTTGCTTACTTTAATTGTCTCATCTATTTTGTTGAGGAAATAAGTAAAGTTAAAAGTTGTTCCTGATTTGTCTGCTCTAACAGCTACAGTAATATCTTCATTAGGAAGCTTCAACCCTGCATTTTGCTTGGCAATAGCCTGGTCATTCCATTTTGTAATCTTACCACTAAAGATACCTGCAATCGCTTCACGGCTTAGTTTAAGCTCACCATCTTTGATACCCTCTAAATTATACGAAAGTACAATAGAGCCTACCACAGATGGGAACATAAAGAGCTTATCTTTTTTCAAGGCTTCTGGTTTGAGTGGTTTATCAGAACCTGAAAAGTCTACCATTCTCTTTTTGATAGACTTGATACCATCACCTGAACCTGTGGGTGTATAGTTTACTTGATTTTTGGTTGCTTTGTAGTAGTCTGAAGTCCAAGCTTTATAGACTGGTCCAGGGAATGATGCCCCTCTTCCTTTGAGGTCTTCTGCATGGATTGTGGTAAGTGTTACAGAGGCTACTACAGCTGAGGTAATGATAGTTTTGAGTGTCATAGGTGTTTCCTTGAAAAAATATTTCCAAAATATTTGGGTTGAAGAAGTATAAAACAAGATGGAAACAATTTGGAAACATATACAAAAAGATGGTAAAATAAACAAAAATTAGGAATTAATTATTGAAATATCTTATTGATTTTATTGAAAAAAAAGATGTCCAAAAGAGCAAAATTTATAAACATCTCAAATGCACCGCCCAAGAGGCAAAACTTTTGCAATATATCTGTCGTCGTTATGTAAAGGGTGATGAGGAGATATCTGCGTTGGAGGTTTTGCGAGATAATTTTTCAAAAGGAGAGTATCTCTATCTGCAACAGCTCCCTATGCTTAAAAAAATTATGGATATGGGATGGCTTACACAGCTAAGTTTTGGGCAAGTGAAGACGCATGAGGTCTCTTTGCTAGAGATACTCAATGCCTCTCTTACCCCAAGTATTGCTCTGCTTCGTCTCCTTGAGGAGGGTTCACTAGAGATCTCTTTGCCAGATAGCAAACCCTATACAGACCATTTGGAGTATCTGCAAGACCAGTTTGATGTAGTAACACTCTTGCATAATATAGCCACATTCAAACAAAACTACACAGAGAACTCTTTGGGGATTGGTAGACTCAAAAACAAACTCAATCTCCTCACCCAACGCATTCAAGAGCGACTCAAAGTGACACAAGAGCCTATCATAGTAGAGGAGTTTTTTAAAGAAAAAGAGCTAGATGAGAGAGAGCAGAGAATATTCCTAGCACTTCTCAAAGAAGAGTATAGCGGTGGTGAGGGGGTCTTTAGAGAGATGAATACGCTTATAGAGCTTATCTCTTTTGATGAGTATGAGAAGATTAAAAATAGAGCCTTGTTAGAAGAGGGGTCGAAACTGATTACCGAAGAGATTATTGATTATGAAGAGATACTCAATATGTTTGGAGGGATTAGTCGCTCTTTCTATCTGCGTGATGGAATAATGCAACAGATTATACATCCCAAAAAGAAGAAAAAGGTGACCAAACTCAAACTTGATATGCTTATCAAAGAGCAAGACCTTTTTGAGTATCTCAAACCCACCACAACACTTGATGATGTTATCTTGCATCCTAAAACCAAAGAGGTACTCCATACACTTATCAAACAGGTAGATAAAAAGGTCTACAAAAAGCTCAAAAGTTGGGGTTTAAAAGGAAGCAAAAATATAGATGCACGGATTATATTCTATGGTGTCGCAGGTACAGGCAAAACAATGACCGCTATGAGTCTAGCCAAAACACTCAAACGCCCTATACTTAGTTTTGACTGCTCTAAAATTCTTTCGATGTATGTAGGTGAGAGTGAGAAGAATGTGCGTAAGATTTTTGATGATTTTAAATCTTTGAGCAAAAAAGCAAAAGTAGAGCCTATCTTGTTGCTCAATGAAGCAGACCAGTTTTTGAGTTCGCGAACCAAAGGCGAGGGGAGTTCTGCTGATAAGATGCATAATCAGATGCAAAATATATTTTTAGAGCAGATAGAGAGGTTTGAGGGGATACTTATTGCAACTACCAATCTACTTGGTAATATCGACAAAGCCTTCTCACGGCGATTTAACTACAAAATAGAGTTCAAAAAACCAAATAAAAAACAGAGAGTCAGACTCTGGCAAAATATGCTCCCACAAAATGCCGACTACGAAGAGGGCTTTGAGATAGAGATGCTTAGTAGTTATGAGCTTACAGGTGGGCAGATTAATCTGATTATCAAAAACAGTGCCTACAAAGTAGCTATTAGAGAGGAGAGTATCTTTATGCTAGAGGACTTTGTAGATGAGATAGCTAGAGAGCTAGGCAGTAGTTTTGATGGAAGTAAAAGTATGGGCTTCAAGGTCTAAATATGCAAGAGCAAAAGGCTAAATACTTCTCTGTAGGTATTATTGCTATAGCTTTTGTGCTATTTGTCTATGTGACTATACAAGCTGTAGCTATTGTACAGAAGAGACAGATAAGTACAGATGATGGTATTTATAATAATCGTGTTACACAAAACCAAGCAATCCAACAACAAGCCAACCAATTAGTCGCAGGATGCCAAACAGACCTCTGCAAAGCCCAAAAGGTACTCTCGTATGTCACCGCCATACCCTACCAAATCAACCACTTCAAAGCCCACTCACCACAACAGACCATACGCCTCAATAGAGGTGATTGTGATGATAAAAGCAATCTCCTTATCTCTTTGTTACATGCCCTAAATATTGAATCCTATTTTGTATTAGTTCCCAAACATATATTTGTAGTCGTAGCACTCCACCACAAGCCCAATACAAAAGCTCTATGGATTAATAAAACCCCCTACTACATACTAGAGAGCACCGCCAAAAACTCCCAAGTAGGCTACCCCCTTCGCTACAAACTCAATCAAATCAATATGATACTTGACCCTTTTGAAAATAGAGAGATAGTAGTTAAGAGTTTGGAGTATGGTTGATATTATGCATATTTAAATTATTTTTAAAAAACCTAACCCTATCAAAAATGATAGGATAAAATGATTTATTCCTATCATTTATGTTAAAATAGCATCAAAAAGGTTTTATCATGCCTACAGATAAAAAATGGATTTGGGAAGATGTAGCTTATCCTCATTTTCAATATGATTTTAAAAAGCTAGAGACTCGTTTGGCTTCTGTCTCTCGTAAGCAAGGTGAGTTAAATACGCTAGGCAAAATCATTTCCAAAGAACATCTACAAGAGAGTCAAGTTTTGGCACTTGAAGAGGAGATAATATCTAGTTGTGCCATAGAAAATGAGATATTGGATAGGCAAAGTGTCAAGTCTTCAATCAAAGAGAAGTTAGGTTTTGAGAGTGTAGCTCACTATACAGCAAAAACCAAAGAGAGTAACTTTGTAGATATTTTGATAGATGCAAATAGCAATTATAGAGAGCCGTTGAGCCTAGAAAAGCTTTTTGGTTGGCATCGTAAAATGTTTGATAGAGATAACAGATTATGGAATATAGAAGTAGGAGGCTTTAGAGAAAAAGGCACAATGCAAATCGTATCAGGTGTGATAGGCAAAGAAAAAGTCTTTTATGAAGCCCCCACACACGATAGACTTCAAGAAGAGATGAACGCTTATATCAGATGGTTCAATAGCACGCCCTCTTCTTTACTCAAAGCCTCTATCGCCCATTTATGGTTTGTGATTATCCACCCTTTTGACGATGGCAACGGCAGAATAACCAGAGCCATCAGCGATATGGTCTTATCAGATATAGAAAAATCTAACACTTCAAGACTCTACTCTCTGTCAAAAAGTATCAATACAGACAGAAAAGGCTACTACAGAGCATTAGAAAAGAGTACGGGGTATATCGTAAACGCAGAACCCATGGATATTACTATTTGGTGTGAATGGTTCTTATCAACAATAGAAAAATCTCTCATAGAAGCACTCTCTTCTATCTCCTATATTGTAGAAAAAGCCAAATTTTGGGAGAGACATAGAACAACAACTTTTAACGAAAGACAAAGAAGAGTCTTGAATATGATGTTGGATAAAGATATAAAAAGTAGTGAAAATCAACTCACGACCAAAAAATATAAAAAAATGGCAAACACCACAGCCCCCACAGCATCAAGAGATATAAAAAGCCTCTTAGATTTGGGGTGTATAGAACAAGTGCTAGGGAGTAGTGGTCGGAATATTCGATATGAAATTGTGGCTAAAAGCCTATAGCTTATAGTTTACCATGATGTTATGATGCTCTATCCACTAGAAATCAAGTATGCCTACTTGACATAAAAGTCCTAAAAGTAAAAACTACAAAAAAGAGCTCTATTCATTACTATATTTATGATTTGACTCTCTATTTGCATAATAAATCTCCATTTAATATAGATATATTATAGCCTAAAGCCCCATATAAATGGCTTTAGAAAGACTTTTTAGATGAAAAATATTACTTATTAAAATTGATGTCAAGTGTCGTGATAACTAGCTATGATGGTTTCTATGGGTGTTTTTAATGAAATTTGGTAGTTGTGTGGTGCGAAAGTTAAGTACAATATACAAACCAACGAAATTTCGTAGATGAAGCCAAACATTGGAGATACTCTTGAACTACGATTAGGGGACATTGGTTTTGTGAACACAGTGAATGAAACCTGTGTCCCCGTATAGGGATGATACAGAGGTGTTTTTACTTATTTTGTTGTGTCTGATGACGGAGAGTCTCTCCATAAGAGAAAGTGGAGATTGAACGGCAGGGGGTGAATGGCCAATGGGTGTTTAGAGAAAAATAATGTGTCACAAGCCAACACCATTAGTGATTAGATTTTGAAATCCCAACTAATTTAT
>Ga0193954_1001268_pt1 | contig 13148 bp, 9 predicted proteins | sample BB_5_MG_FD_140340 | JGI IMG/M metagenome (GOLD analysis project Ga0193954, IMG submission 140340) | Microbial mat bacterial communities from the Broadkill River, Lewes, Delaware, United States - BB_5_MG | ecosystem: Environmental > Aquatic > Freshwater > River > Microbial mats | place: USA...
CACCAGCCACAGCTCGGTCTCAGAGATCGCGTGGGCGCTGCGAATCGCGTTGCCCTGGGGAATGGGGCTGTACCAGCACCAATCATCGGTGGAGCAGATGGGTGGGAAGGCGTTGCCGATGAAGGTCATCGGCGAGCCCGTGAGGCCATCGACAGTGGCGATGAACTCATGCTCTCCGGGCGCCGGCCCCAAGGTCGCGAAGGCCTGGGCCTCGCCGTCCTCATTTGTGGCCACTTGGGCGGGCAGCACGGTGCCGGCGCCGGCGCCGGTGCTGAAGTCTACTTGCAGGCCCTCGATGGGATTCTGGAAACGGTCGATGACGCGCACCACCAACGCTTCGGGCAGCGGCTGCCCACGCGTTCCCCCTTGGTTATTGCCCGAGACCTCAACCAGCACCTCGGCGGGGGCGGGGGTCGCGGTTGCAACAAAACTTGCCGGCGAGCCCTCCAGGTCTCCCTGGGCGCGTCCTGTAAAGAGGTTGCTATCGACACCGGCGGAGTTTCCGACCACGCCGATCGCGGAGGCCTCGCCCTGCTCGTCCGTGACATTGATGAGGTCTTGGACCTCGCCATCACCGGCGGTCGCAAACCATGATACCCGCCAGTCCTTGATGGGATTGTCATAATCATCGGTGACCCGCACCACGAGGCGCTCCGCAAGCGCCTCGCCCGCCTGGGCGGTCTGTGCGTCGCCGGAGACGAGGGTGAGCTTCTTCGCTACGCCGGGGGTGGCCGAGGCCGAAAACTCGACGCTGAGGCTCGGCAGGTCCGCCACCGAGGCCTTGTAGACGTGCACGCTGTCCCCCGCTGCGGTGCCCAATCGTGCAGTGGCGCTGGCCTGGGCCATGGCCCCGGTCTGCTCGCCATCCGGGGTGATGGTGCCCTCGCCTGAGACCACGGTCCACACGATGCTGGTGGGCGGCACGATGGCGCCGGAGCTGTGCACGAGGCGCACGACCAGGGGTTCGACGAGGTCAAAGCCGACCTCCGCCGTCTGCTCATTGCCGGAGACGATCTCGATGCTGCACGTGGTCGCGTCATCGCAGCGGTCGACGTCAGGCAGCTCGGTGCCTCCGCCACCGCAGGCGGACAAGGCGAGGGCGGCGATCGGAGTGAAGCAGAGGGAACGCAGGCGCATGGGTCAGCGTAGAACACCCCCTGGAGTGAAGGGAAGGGCCCCCAAGTCTGTGCGCGCGCCCTAATTAAGCGATCAGACCGCGGCTCTTGAGGTCTTCTGCGACCAGGATCGCGCCCTTGGCCGCGCCCATCTTGGTATTGTGCGACACGAGCACGAACTTCACGCCGTTATCGCCAAGCACATCGTCCTCGCGCACACGGCCGACGCTGGTGCACATGCCGCCTTGGGCGTCACGGTCGAGGCGGGGCTGGGGGCGGAAGGGGTCGTCGTGCACCCAGATCCAATCCTGCGGCGCGGACGGGTGGGTATGCGGGTTGATGTCCTTGCCAAAGGCGCGCAAGGCAGCCTTCACCTCTGCGATGGAAGCCGGCTTCTTGAGGGAGCAGGTCACCGCCTCCGTGTGCCCATCGAGCACCGCGACCCGCGTGCAGGTCGCGGAGACCCGGATGTCGGCGGGGTTGATCAGCTCGCCCTGCAAGGTGCCGAGGATCTTCCGGGTCTCCTTGGCGACCTTCGCCTCTTCTTTGCTGATGTAGGGCACCACATTGTCCACGATGTCCTGGCTGATCACCCCGGGGGAGCGTCCGGCGCCCGACGTGGCCTGCAGCGAGGTCACGATCACCTTGTCGACGCCGAAGTGCTGATGCAGCGGGGCCAGGGCGATGGCCAAGCCGGTGGTGGTGCAGTTCGCCACCGGCACCACGAAGCCCTTCCAGCCGCGCCGCTCACGTTGAACGCTGATGAGCTTGGCGTGATCCCCATTGATCGCGGGGATCAAGATGGGCACATCAGGCTCGTATCGAAAGGCGCTGGCGGTGGAGATGACCGGCACGTGCTCGGCATAGCGGCTCTCTAGGTCGCGCGCAGGCTCGCTTTCCACCGCCGAGAAGACCAGCTGCACGCCCTCGAGCGACATGCTGGAACCTTCGACCACTTCCATGTCCCCGAAACGCTCCAGCGCCTCCGGGGCATCCCACCACGCAACCTGTCCTGACGGCCGAGTGATGGCCTGGCGATAGCTCTTGCCGGCCGAACGGGCCGAGGCCGCGAGGCGAACGACGTCAAATAGTGGGTGCTTGTGCAGCGCAGCCAAGAACTGCTGGCCTGCGATGCCGGTCGCGCCGACGACGGCGCAGCGGATGGTCATGTTGGGGTCTTACCACAGGCGAGCGGTGCGCCGTGCGGCAAGGTTGGCGGCTAGTCCTCGTCGTCGAGGGCTTCTTGGTACATCGCCTCCGCGATGCGGTGCGACGAACCTTCCAGGCGTTGGCGGGCGGCACGCAGCTTTTCAAGGTCGGCCGTCTCGTAGACACCTCGCAAGGACTCGATGTCCTCCTTGATGTCGTCAATGTCGTCCGGCGTGAGCATCGATGCGTACTCATCGAGGCTCTTCTCAGTGGTGTAGATCAGACCGTCCGCCATGTTGCGCTCGTCGGCCAGCTCGCGCTTTCTGGCGTCATCGCCCCGAGAGTCCTCGGCCTCGCCGACCATGCGCTCAATTTCATCCTCGGTGAGCCCTGAGGAGGCGATGATCTTGATCTGTTGCTGCTTGCCGGTACCGAGGTCACGGGCCGACACATGCACGATGCCATTGGCGTCGATGTCGAACGTGACCTCAATCTGCGGCACACCACGCGGCGCCGGCGGGATGCCCACCAGCTGAAAGCGCCCGAGGGTCTTATTGTCCTCGGCCATCGGACGCTCACCCTGCAGAACGTGCACGTCCACGATGGGCTGGTTGTCCTGGGCCGTGGAGAAGACCATCGACTTCTTCGCGGGGATGGTTGTGTTGCGCTGGATGATCGCCGTGAAGACGGCACCGGCGGTCTCCACACCGAGCGATAGCGGGTTCACGTCCAAGAGCAGGACGTCTTTCACTTCGCCCTTGAGCACGCCGCCCTGAATGGCGGCGCCGATCGCGACGACCTCGTCAGGATTGATCTTCTTATTCGGGTCCCGCTCGAAGAAGTCCTTCACCACCTGCTGAATGCGGGGCATTCGGGTCTGACCGCCGACGAGCAGGATCTCGTCGATTTGCTCCATCTCTAGGCCGGCATCTTTGATGGCCTTCTTGCAGGGCTCCAGGGAGCGCTTGACCAGGTCCTCAACCAGCTCTTCCAGCTCCTGCCGTGTCAAAGATAGGTTGAGGTGCTTGGGGCCCGTCGCGTCCGCCATAATGAAAGGCAGATTGACGTCCGTCTCGGTGGAGGACGAAAGCTCATGCTTGGCCTTCTCGGCGGCCTCTTTGAGCCGCTGAAGTGCCATGTTGTCCTTACGAAGGTCGGCGCCGGGGTTCTCCTTGGTGAACTGGTCAGCGAGGTAGTTGATGATCTCGAGGTCGAAGTCATCGCCGCCCAAGTGAGTGTCGCCGTTGGTGGACTTCACCTCGAAGACACCGTCACCGAGCTCGAGGATCGAGACATCGAAGGTGCCTCCGCCGAGGTCGTAGACGGCTACGCGGGCGTTCTCCTTCTTATCCAAGCCGTAGGCCAGCGCCGCCGCGGTGGGCTCGTTGATGATGCGCTGCACGTTCAGGCCCGCAATGCGCCCTGCGTCCTTGGTGGCTTGGCGTTGGGCGTCATTGAAGTAGGCGGGGACCGTAATGACGGCCTCGGTCACTTCCTCGCCTAGGTAGTCCTCCGCGGTCTCCTTCATCTTCATGAGGATCATCGCGGAGATCTCCTGGGGAGAGTACGCCTTGTCCCGGATCTGCACCCAGGCCTCTCCGTTTTCGGCGGAGACCACGGCGTAGGTCGACTTCGAGGTGTCCGAGCGCACCTCATCGGAGTCAAAGGGGCGCCCAATGAAGCGCTTAACGGAGAAGACGGTATTGACGCTATTCGTCACCGCCTGGCGCTTGGCGATCTGTCCTACCAGGCGCTCTCCGCCGTCCGTGAAGGCCACCATGGAGGGCGTAGTTCGGCTGCCCTCCGAGTTGGGGATCACGATGGCCTCACCACCGTCCATGACGGCGACGCAGGAGTTGGTCGTACCCAGGTCGATTCCGATGATCTTGCTCATGTTCGACCGCTCAGTCTTCCTTGGTTTCGTCGGCTGCGGGGCCCAAGGAGACTACGACCATCGCAGGGCGAAGCAACCTATCTTGCAGTTTGAAGCCGCGCTGCAGCTGCTGGGAGACCTTGCCTTGCTCGATCTCACCGTGCATCTGCTGCACCGCCTCATGGAGGTTGGGGTCGAAGCCCTCGCCCACGGAGTCGAAGGGCGTCACATTGTGCTTGCCGAGCTGGCTCATGAACTTCTTCAGGACCAGCTTCATGCCGTCCGTCAGCTGGTCGGCCGCTTTTTCTTTGTCCTCAACCCGGCTCGCCGCGTCCACGGCCAGCTCCAGGTCATCAATGATCGGCAGGAAGTCCTTCAAAAGCCGCTCGTTGGCGAACTTCACGGTCTCCTCGCGCTCACGTGCGACTCGCTTTTTGTAATTGGCGATGTCGGCCGCGGAGCGCATCCACTTTTCGCGCAGGTGCTCGGCTTCCTTCTTGGTCTGCTCGAGGACCTCCTCCATCTCCTTCTTGGAGGCGATGAGGGCCTCCGTGACGGCGTCCGCGGCGCTGGGCTTTGCGGCAGGAGGGGTCGCAGGCGCTTCGCGCGCTTCGACGGCCTCGACTGCGTCCTTCATTGCGCTTTCGAGATCCACACCGTCGCCTTCGGCGAGGTCCTCCACTTCGTTCGAGGGGCTCTTTTCTGGCACGGCGCTACGCTGGCACGGGATCTCACTCGGTTCAAGAATGAAGCACCCGGCGGGGCCCGCGCTCAGTCTTGCGTATCATCGTCGGGGTGACGGGGAGATAGGGACTGGCTCAGGGCGTCCGCGGTCATCTCCACCAGGGGGATGAGGCGTGCGTAGTCCATGCGCGTGGGGCCGAGCACGCCCACGCGGCCGGCGGCGTGCCCCTCCGCCTTGTACGGCGCGGTCACCGCCGCAAGCTCCTTGAGATCCTTCATGGAGCTTTCGCTGCCGAGCACCACCGTCGTGGTCGCTGAAGTAGCGGCCTGAGCGTCGATGGACTGGTGCACCGCGAGGTCCAGCAGGCGCAAGAGCACCGTCTTTTCTTCGAATGCACGAAGCAGGCGTCGCATCTTCTCGATGTCCGCGAACTCGGGGTGGTCCAAGAAGGTGCGCTCACCCTCCAATACCACCGCCTGAGGGCTGGGTTCGCCGAGCATGCGCTCGCCGAGGATGAGGGCCTGGCGCATGATGCGATCCGCCTGGCTGCGTTCGTCGGCCATCGCGCGCACGATCTCGCTGCGGACCTCGACCAGGGTTTTGCCCTGGAGGTGCGCGTTGAGGTAGTTGGACATGTGGGTCAGCTCGTCGCGCTCCAGGCGCAGCTCCACCTCGATGACCCGGTGCTGAATGATGCCGCTCTTGGCCACGAAGATCGCGAGCACCGAGCGCTCCCGGATGGGCATAAACTCAATGTGCTCAAAGCGCACATCATCCAAGGAGGGCATGAGCACCAAGGTGGCGTGTTTGGAGACCGTCGACAGGACCTTGCCCGCTTCGCGCAGCAGGCCGGTGATGTCGCCCTGCTCGCCGCTGCCCGCGAGGGCTTGAATCAGCTCACGCTCCCGCGCCGTGATCCGGCCGCGCTGGGCCAGCCGCTCCACGTAGACGCGAAAGGCCTGGGGCGTAGGCACGCGACCCGCCGACGCGTGCGGCGCGCTGAGCAGACCCAGGTCCTCGAGGTCGGCCATCGTATTGCGCACTGTGGCCGGCGATACGTCGATGGCCTTGCGGCGCGTGAGCGTACGAGACCCCACCGGCTCCGCGTTCTTGATGAAGTCCTCGATGATGGCGGTCAGGATTTCGCGCTGCCGCTCGCTCAGGTCTGTCATGTCGTGTTTCGCCAACCCGCTTGATTGTGCCCCTATGCGGGACCAACAGACAACTCGGGCTCCGGAATCTGGCGCGCGGCGGTCAGCAGGGTGCGTGCGATGGCATCCGCGAACAAAAAGCCCTCGGCCGTGGGGCGCCATCGCTCCGCCCGCTGCACATAACCTTGGCGTTCGAGGGCTTCCAGGGCGGGGGTCAGGGCCTGCACCAAGGCGCCGCTCATGCCGGCCTCCGCATCCAGGGCCTCAAGATCTACGCCCCAGCGGGGCCGAAAACCCACCCATAGCCGATCCGCGAGCAGCGCCGCGCGGTCTAGGGTCTCGCTGAAGCGAGGACGCAAGTCACCCTGCATCATGCCTTCGAGGTAGGTATGCGGCGCCTTGACGTTCTCTTGGCGCACAGCTTCGCGAAGTCCGGGCGCGGGAAGGTAGCTGTGAGCCCCCGCGCCCAAGCCGAGGTAGGGGCCGCCGGTCCAGTACAGGCTGTTATGCACGGCCTCCTGACCGGGCCTCGCGTAGTTCGAGATTTCGTAGCGAGCATATCCCGCACCTTGCAAGGTGTCCGTCACTCTTTCGATGAACTCGGCTTGCAAGTCATCTTCCATCGCCGTGAAGAGCCCGAGACGGGAGCGGCGGCCTAAGGCGGTATCGGGCTCGACGGTGAGCGTATAGGCGGAGATGTGGCCTGGCCCCAGCTGCAGCGCCCGGTCGATGGAGCTTTGCACCTGCGCCCAGGTCTGGCCGGGCTGGGCATACATCAGATCCAGGCTCACCCTTGCCCCGCTGGCGATGGCACCGGCCACGGCCCGGTGCGCGCACTGTGCATCGTGAATGCGCCCGAGCTGCTCCAGCTCATGGTCGAGGAAGCTCTGCACACCGATGGAGAAGCGATTGATGCCCTCGTCGACGTAGGCCAGGAAGCGATCCGGCACGACGGTGCCCGGGTTGGCCTCCAGGGTGATCTCAGGCTCCGGGCTGAAGCCGAAGGTGGCCTCGATCTGACGCAGCACGCGCCCCACCTGCTTGGGGTCCCACAGGCTGGGGGTTCCGCCGCCAAAGAAGACGGAGCGCAGGGGCCCAGACCCGAAGCTCTCGGCACGAAGGCTGAGCTCTTTTAGGACGGCGTCCGCGTAGGCCGCGTCATCGTGCGGCACAGTGTGGCTGTTAAAGTCGCAGTACGGGCACTTCTTCTCGCAGTAGGGGAAGTGCACGTAGACCCCACGGTCCTGGCTGCTCACGTGGGGGATCAATGCAGGGCCTCGACGGCGTCCAAGTCGTAGCCGGGGTCGTCCCCGGCGTCATTGGTGCCCCGGATCCGAATGTGGCTCGCGGCCTTCAATCCCAAGGGCTCCAGATCCACGGTCTGGGACGGTCCGCTCAGCGTATCGCTCAGCTCAATGAAGTTCGTTCCGTCGTCGCTGGCCGCCAATCTGGCCTGCGCTCCATCCGGCCCCACCTCGTAAACCCGTAGGTCGGGGCCCGGCGCATCGGGCACGGGCCGAAAAAATCTCAGTACGACGAATGACCCCCTCGCGAGGGCCACAGTGCGCCCATCTGGCGGGCCCAGCGCACGCTCCGGGTCGGCGTAGGGCGCCTCCTCAGCCTGGTAGGGCGCAGCTAGGTACTGTTCGACGGCCGAGGCGTGTCGGTCGCGCAGCTCCGCGGGGAAGCACCCGGAGGCTCCGATAATCGTGCTCAAGGAGAACCCGAAGGTCAGTCGGAACATTGACATGAGTGGAGTATGCGATAGCGTCCCGCGCTGCATGGCCCGACGGACTCGCCGCGAGCTTGATATCGCTGACCACCTCTGGGATTGCCTCACGCGAATCGCAGAAGACTGTGGCACGGATCGACACGCCGTAGTCAACCAGGCGATCTATGAGTTCGCCCGGCGCTTCAACTTCCTTACGCCTATGGCCAAGGAAGTGCCCGCGCCTGATCACCCGGTGGGACCGGGTCGTGGTGCGCCGCCGCCCACTCCGGCGCCCGCGCCGGAGCGTCGGCCCGCGCCGCCCAAGCCCAAGCCACCGGCAGAGAAGCCCCGCAAGACCCTCTATGTGGTCAACAGCGCGGGCGACATGCACAAGATCGACAAGGACACCTTCATCATCGGCCGCAGTCGAACCTGCGACTTGGTGATCCCGTCCTCGAAGGTGTCTCGCCAGCACTCCGGCATCTGCCGCGAAAATGGCGAGTACTACATCGAAGACCTTGGCTCTGCGAACGGCGTCTGGAAGGACGGCGTGAAGATCCAAAAAGAGAAGGTCAAGGACGGCGACGAGTTCATGATCTCGGAAGAAGTCCTGAAGTTCATCTTCAGGTAATCGGCCGGCCGCGCCTTAGCGCGCGGCGCTGAGCCGATACAAAGCCCGCCTAAGCCAAGGGTCCGCCTCCGCTGCCCGTAGCAGCGCCTTGAGGCCTTCGACATCGCCTCGGGCCTGCGCCGCTTCAATGCGCGCGGTGCTCGTGAGCGCGGGCGCTGCGGCTGCCTCCGCAAAGTCAGCTTCCGCCTCCACTGTTGTTCGGCGCATCGCGCCGACGCGGCCGCGCACCAGGCTGATCGCTGGGCTGCTGGGCGAGCGTTTCAAGATCGCTCTGGCCGTGCTCGTGGCCCGGTTCTGCAAGGCAATTTGCGCAAGGTAGAGCTGGGCCAGCGGATCTGTCTTGGCGCGAATTAGGGCGGCCTTGGCCTGTCGCGTGCGCCCAACGTGGTACTGCAAGACACCTTGCTCGACAATGGCTCGTGGCCCCTTGCTGAGCCGCAGGGCCTCTAGGCTGGCCTGAACGATTGAGTTGGGTAGAGGCAACGGGTTATCAGCGTGATCTACAAACCGTGGGTCCAGTTCCAGAAGGTGACTGAGGTGTACCTGAGCACGGGCTGGGTCCTGAGCCGCATGGGCTACGATCGCGCACAGCGTGGCGATTCGAGGATCATGCGGCCGAGCTTGGGCCGCAACTTCCATTGCGGCGAGCGCGTCGGCCGGCGCGCTCCTGGCGAGCAGGAGCGCGGCGCTGAGCAGGTTCAGGCCGGGGGCGTTGGGGTGGGCGGCCAGCGCCGGCTCCAAGGTGCGCATGGCTGCCAGCGGGCGGCCGAGCTGCAGGCGGGCCTCTGCTTGGGCCTCACTGGATCGCACATGCTCTGGCACCCACTTGAGGCCCTCGGTGGCGCGCTCATCGGCCACCGTGAAGGCCTGCTGCTGCAACGCCAGATCTGCCCAATGTGCGTAGGCCTCAGCCCTGAGCGGCGGCGCCGCGAGGCGGGCCTGGGCCACGTCCTGCAGGCTCTTGGCGGCCTCGGCGGTCCTGCCAAGGCGGGCTGCGATGATGCCGTGGGCAAGGATTGTGGGCAGGTGGGGCGGGGACTGCCGGCTCGCCTTGGCCAGCAAGGCCTCGGCGCGTTTGTGCTCGCCGACCTGGGCATACACCTGCGCCACCTGCGCCAGCACCAGCCCGTTATTGGGCTCGGCCTGGAGTCGAGCTTTGAGGGTGCCTAAGGCGTCAGCGTACGCACCTGCGCTCGCCTCGGCGACAGCTCGGATCCGCAGGCCCCGGGCCGATAGGTCATCCCGCTGCAGTGCGGATAAGGCTCGCTCGGGGTCCTTGTGCAGGATGAGGGCGGCGCCCGCGACCCGGTCGATGGTGGATGCCGATTGCAATAGAGCCTGCGAAATCTCCGCGCTGCGCTGAGGGTTGAACGTGAGCAGGGCCTCGGCTCGGCGGGCCGCGCCCTCGCTGTCTTGCAGATCAGAGAGCCACGACAGGTACTTGCCTCGGTCTTGGGGAGCAAGCTGCTCCGAAAACCCGATCGCCTCATTTTCAAGGAAGTACGCGAGCGCCTGAGCATCCTCGGGATCCACGATCAGGGCTTTTTTGAAGAAGTCCCGCGCGCGGGCGTAGGCGGCTCGGGAGTCTTCCCGCTGGGCTTGAAGGCCCATCTTTGTGAGGTCCTTGGCGGAGCCGGTGAAGGGCGCAAACTCCTTCTTCCACTGCGCAGAGGCCTCCTGAACGCCCTCGCTATCGGCCAGCAGGTCAATCTGCGCTTGGGCTTGGTTGCGCACATTGGGCATCAGCAGCGCCGCGGCCGCAATCGAAGCCCCCGCAATGACAATTGCGACCCATAGCCACGGGACTCTTTTGGCGGCGGTCTTCTTGCCTTGGATGATGGCGATCGGCATTGAGCCGCTCTCCAAGGCCCGGTGGCGCTCCTCGGCGACCCTGTACTCATTTCTTAGAGCCTCGGGGTCGTGCTTGGGGCCCTCTACGCCGTACTCATGACCATCCGAGGGGGTACCTAGGCGCAGGTTGGCTTGCTTGATTTGGGGCGCGGATGGTTCGGGGGGCGGCACATACTTGGGGGCCGCTTCGTCGATGTCCTCGAGGATCTGCTCGTAGAACATTTGAGTATTGGCGACGGGCTCGTCATCGTGCACATCGCTGAGCCCGGGCTGGGCGTCCGGGCGAGTCGTATCGGGATCCGTGCCCGTGACATCGGCCAGCGTCGGCCATGTCTGGTCATGGGTGGTGGTCTCTCCCCACTCCTCCAGCAGTTGGGCCAGCGCCTGCCCAAAGTCGGTGAGCGCGGGACGCAGCTGAGGGTCCGGCGCTAGGCAGGGGCGCAGCAGCGCTTCGATACGCTGCACGTCCCGCATGTGCTTCGGCAGGTCGAGGTTCGGGGCCTCGCTCATCATCTTCTGTCGCAGGATGCTGAGGTTATCGCCTCGGTACAGGCGTTGGGCGCTGACCATCTCAAAGAGGATTTCGGCGAGCGCGTACAGGTCTGTGGCTGGGGAGACCGCGGACGCCGCGACCTGCTCGGGCGCCATATAGGCCGGGGTGCCCATGATGGAGCCCGTGGCCGTCTTGTGGGTGGCTTGGGGCGCGTCTTGTTTGGCGATGCCGAAGTCGAGGATCTTGACCGCGCAGGTCTTCGATAGGTCCGCCTCCAAGGCGCTTATGACGATGATGTTCTGAGGTTTGAGGTCGCGGTGCACCACCCCCGCGGCGTGCACCTGGACCAGGGCGTCCACGAGCTGCAAGGTGATTTGCAGGGCCTTCGTTGGGGGCAACGGGCCCTCTTTGATCTGGTTCGCGAGGGTGGGGCCGTCCAGCAACTCCATGATGCAGGCCACGCGCGGTGGGTCTTGCAGCTCAACGAAGTCAAAGATGTCGACGATGTTCGGGTGCCGCACATCATTGACGATGCGGGCCTCGCTCAAGAATCGGGAGACGTACTCTCGGTTGCTGGCCAGGGCGGGCGCGAGCAGCTTCACGGCGGCGCGGCGCCCCAGTGAGGTGTGCGTCGCGGCCCAGACCGCGCCCATGCCACCCTCAGCGATGAGGTGGTCTAGGCGATAGCTGCGAATAACTTCGCCTTGCTGGGCTCGACCTCGCATCGACCCGCCCATCATAGGCGCTTTTGGGACCTAGACGCGACGCAACTTCATCTGCACATCGCTGGACCAGTGCCGATCGAAGGCGCGAACGCAGGTCGACAGGTAGCGGTCGTAGTCCGCGTAGACCTGGTCGCCCCACTTTTCACGAATCTCGGTCTCGTGCAGCTGTAGGCGGCGGTACCACTCTGCGGTGGTGCGGCCGTAGCACTCACGCTGGGTGCGCACCTCGATGACCTCCCACGAGGGGTGGGCGGCCATGATGAGCTCCTCCAGGCGGGGGTTGAGGCCGCCGGGGAAGATGACATCCGCGGTGAACTGAAGGTCCGCGAGGTCCTTCTTCGTGCGGGGCACCACATTGCGCAGGATGGCCTGAAAGCCAAAACAGGCGCCGGGCTCGACCCACTTGGCCACCTTATCGAAGTAGGTGCGGTAGATCTGCACCGCTTTGCCCTCGCGGGCCTGGGCCGGCGAGACCAAGTGGTCGATCATCTCGATGGAGATCAGACCGTCGTACTTCTTGTCGGGTGTGAAGTCCTTGTAGTCCTGCACCCAGGTGGTCACGCCAGGCAGCTTGCGTGCGTCAATCTCGCGGCCCTGCTCGGGGCTCAACGTAATGCCGTGGGCCTCTTTGACGCCCTTATCCAAGGACAAGAACTGCAGGTTGGCGCCCCAGCCGCACCCAATGTCGAGCACGCGCTTGTCGGGCGTCATCTCTGCGAAGTCGTAGAGAATCTGGCACTTTTGCAGCTGAGCCTGCTCCAGGGTCTCGTCCCCTGTGAGGTAGCTCGCGCTGGTGTAGTGCATGTTCTCGTCCAGCCACAGCCGGAAGAACTCGTTGGACACGTCGTATGCGACCTGAATGTCACGTTGGTTGGACGTCATCTCGCGGCCACCATGCCGGTCTCAACCGCAAAGGGGAACGGCAAAGTGTCGGTGTGCGCGCCGAAACACTCCACTGCCTGACGTCCGACGAGTCGGTTTGAAAGTCTACTGGCGCTTTCTCAGGGCGAGCAGGGCCCCGGCGGCCAGCAGGGCCCACCAGGAGCCTATCGTGGTTGGGTTGGCGCAGGTGCAGCCCGAGGCGCTGGATAGGCGTCGCTCGCACTGCTGACGGAAGCTGCTGGCCCCGGCGACCTCGTCGTAGGCCGTGGAGGGCGCGGCGCAGGTCGCCGGCGGCTGTGCCGTGGCGTACACGGTGCAAAGGCCCAGGATGTCATCATCGGTCAGGGTGCGCTTCTTGGTCTCACAGGTGGGGGCCGAGAAGAACATAGTGCTCTCTGTATCGTCCTCGTGATCGAAGCCGATGAAGTGGCCGATCTCGTGGATCAGGATCGCCCGCAGATCGAAAGGTGGGTTGCTCATGGCTCGACAGGCGTTCTCGTCTGCTACGTCCGTAAACTCGAAGGAGGAGGCATTCACCACAACGTCGGCGTCGAAGATCTCGCCGCTCAGCGTCGAGAAGGCGGTGACGGTGATGGCCACCATGTTGGGTTCAGGGAAATATGCGCCCAGCTCCGAGGCGTTTTCGATCGCGGTGATGACATTCTCATTGCCGGACTTGTTGGAATCAAATCCCGGACCGTTGCTCGTGTAGCCCAGGTCGACAAAGTCGAGGTCGGTACAGGTGTTGTTCTCCCAAACGCTGAAGCTCTGCGAGACGAGCAGCCTTTGGGCCTCTCCTGAAAAGAGGTTATTGCCGCGCTGAAGGAAGTACGGCAGGCAGCGCTGGTTCCACACCTGAGACACCGCGGGGCTCACGACACG
>Ga0193954_1001273_pt1 | contig 13126 bp, 17 predicted proteins | sample BB_5_MG_FD_140340 | JGI IMG/M metagenome (GOLD analysis project Ga0193954, IMG submission 140340) | Microbial mat bacterial communities from the Broadkill River, Lewes, Delaware, United States - BB_5_MG | ecosystem: Environmental > Aquatic > Freshwater > River > Microbial mats | place: USA...
CTCAGCGAGAGAATTAACCCCATATTGGCGGCCTTGTTTAGTCGGTGATAGAATTAAGCTATCGACTAAACACCGGGGTTAACATGGCACTAGCAGAACGCCAACGACTGTACGCAGAGGCGAGGGCCGACGGGCTGAATAAGCGCGCCTCAGCCCTTGCGGCAGGGTGCCCAGAGAAAACCGCATCCCAGCAGGCCACCCGCCTGGAAAAGGATAAGGCTGTCATCGACCACTGGAAGCGGATCGGTTTTGATCCTGCCGCACCTGTCGAGAAGCCTCCGATGCCATCAACGGTTGCCGCTGCCGAGCGGCTGGCTGAGCGCGCAGACATCCAGCCCGACGAGTACTCCGACCCCGTTGAGTACATGAAGGCCCTGGTGAACTGCCCGACCGAAGACCCGAAACTGCGCCTCGACGCAGCGAAAGCCTGGGACGCATCGAACCGAGCGAAACTGCAGGCAAGGGGCAAGAAGGAGGAGAAGGCCGACAAAGCCAAGGAAGCAGCCAGCCGATTCGCGGCCCCTGCGCCACCTAAGCTTGCGGCGGTGAAGTGATGATTGAATCCCCAGTAATGTGGTTGATGGTCGCGGTGCTACTCGTCGCTACCCTAGTGCTCGATAACTGGAGGCCGTAACGATGATTGCGCCAGCATGGACCACAGCTCTACCCGACTGGGAGCAGCGCATTGTTAGCGGCGAGTCACTGTTGCCGTGCCCGCCGCTGTTCCCTGACGAAGCAGAAGCGGGTCTGCAAGTTTTCCAGCAGCTGAAGATTGTGGATGCGCCGGGCAGCCCGACCATCGGCGAAGCCTGTGCCCCGTGGGTTAGCGATTTTGCCGGGGCAATATTCGGCAGCTATGACGCCGATACTGGCAAAAGGCTGATCAAAGAATTTTCACTAATCATCCCTAAGAAGAACTCAAAGTCCACGATTGCGGCTGGCATCATGCTGACGCTGCTGATACGCAACTGGCGCGAATCTGCAGAGCTAATCATCTTGGCGCCGACCATTGAGGTGGCCAATAACGCCTTCTACCCGGCGCGCGACATGGTGCGGCACGATGAGGACCTGTCCGACCTGCTGCATGTGCAGGACCACGTCCGAACGATCACGCACCGAACCACCGGGGCGACTCTGAAGGTCGTAGCGGCTGACTCCAACACCGTCGGCGGCAAGAAGGGCAGTTTTATTCTCGTTGATGAAATCCACCTGTTCGGAAAAGTGGGCCAAGCCGAAAACATGCTCCGAGAGGCCACCGGCGGCCTCGCATCGCGGCCTGAAGGCTGCATAATTTACCTGACAACCCAGTCAGACCACCCGCCTGCGGGCGTTTTTAAGCAGAAATTGGACTATTCTCGCCGAGTTCGGGATCGGGAAATCAAAGATCCGCAGTTTTTGCCTGTGATTTATGAGTTCCCAAGGGCCATGATTGAGCGCAGGGAGCACCTAAAACCGGAAAATTTCGGCATCGTAAACCCGAATTTGGGCCTATCGGTGGACCGCGAATACCTCGAAAGGGAGCTGCTGAAGGCCCAGGACGCAGGCGAGGAGTCGTTACGCGGCTTTATGTCTAAGTTCCTGAACGTTGAGATCGGTCTGAACCTGCGGGCCGACCGCTGGCCGGGCGCGGAATTCTGGGAGCAGCAGGCCCGGCCCGGCGTGACGCTCGACCACATCCTCGACGTGTGCGATGTGGTAACAGCCGGCATCGACGGCGGCGGCCTGGATGACTTGCTTGGCATGGCTGTAGTTGGCCGACACGCCGAAACACGCGAGTGGCTGGTTTGGTGCCGAGCATGGGCTCACCCGTCCGTTCTGGAGCGCCGAAAATCGGAGGCCCCGAAGCTGCACGACTTTGCCCGAGACGGGGATCTGATCCTGGTGCAGCGCATCGGGGACGACGTGGAGGAAGTGGCCGATATCGTGAAAGAGCTTGACGATTCGGGCTTGCTGGAACGCGTGGGTGTCGACCCGGCTGGCATCGGTGCTATACTTGACGCAATTGTTAGCCGAGACATTGACGAAGAAAAGGTTATCGGGGTGTCACAGGGCTGGCGCATGGGCGGTGCGATTAAGACCACCGAGCGCAAGCTCGCCGATGGCGGCATGATCCACGCTGAACAGCCAATGATGAACTGGTGCTGTGGTAATGCCAAGGTTGAACCGAGGGGTAACAGCATCTTGATAACCAAACAGGCGAGCGGCACGGCCAAGATTGACCCACTGATAGCCCTTTTTTGTGCTGTCCAGCTGATGGCGCTTAATCCGGAGTCACGAGGTAGCATGAACGATTTTCTTTCGGCCCCACTGGTGCTTTAGATGGGCGTATTTTACGCGATTCGAAACTTTTTCCGTGGACCGGGTGCTCCAGCCCGTGACGTAGGTTTGCAGTCAGGCCAGCCGGGTGGGTACGCAATCGAGGCTGCGGCAGAGGTCAGCACTGATACGGCTCTGCAGATCAGCGCAGTTTGGCGTGCTGTACGCATCATCAGCGAGGCCCACGGCAGTATCCCGCTGGAATTCCGCGACTCGGACGACAGCGCAGCGGTTCCGGCGGAAGTGGAATCGCTGATCGCCACGCTCACGGAGAGGCCGAACCGATACCAGACGCCCGTAGAATTCCGCGAAAGCATGGCGCTTAATTTGGCGCTGTCTGGCAATGCCTACGCCATCATTCAGCGCGTCGGCAAACGCATCGTTGGCCTGCTGCCGGTATCATCCGCCCAGGTCGAAACGACACTGCTTAAAGACGGCACCGTCATCCACACATACACGACCGGCGCAGACGTAAACGTCTATAGCAGTGAGTCGATGTGGCACGTCAAGCTGTTCGGCAACGGCATCGTGGGCATGTCGCCACTCTCCTACGCACGCAACAGTATTGGCATTGCCCAGGCTGCGGATAACCGAGTCAGCGCCATGTATTCCAACGGTGCCAAGCCCTCCGGCGTGCTGACGATTGATAAAACGCTGACAGCTTCCCAGCGCGAACAGATCAAAGCCAATTTTAACGGCATGACGAGCGGTAACCAAGACAGGCTTTTTGTGCTGGAAGCGGGCATGAAATATAGCCAGATCAGCATGACGCCGCAGGATATCCAGCTGCTGGACAGTCGTCGATTCCAGATCGAGGATATTGGCCGCTATTTTGGGGTGCCTTCCGTGCTGCTAAACCAGACATTCGGCCAGTCATCGCTAGGATCGAACGTTTATGAGATCCTGAACGGTTTTTACAAGCTGGACTTGCGCCCGTACCTGGAGAAGTTTGAGAGCAGCATTACCCGATGGCTCATGCCGCCCGCATACGCAAAACGGTTCATTCCTCGCTATAAATTCGACGAACTGCTGCGTGCTGACAGACCGACACGTATGCAGAGCAACCGCGAGGCGATAAACTCCGGCCAGCTTACGCCAAACGAGGCGCGGGAAGACGAGGGCCGCAAGCCGTTGCCTGGTGGTGACCGATTGATGGTGCAGGGAGCGATGATCCCAGCCGAACAGGCTGGCGCGAATATGACAAACCAACCGCCGACAGGAGGCGATGATGGAGCATAAAAGCCTAACGCTTGAGTCGGTGCAGTTGAAGCTGGCCGATTCTGAAACTGGAGCCCGGAAATTCAGCGGCTATGCCTCGGTTTTTGGAGGTATCGACAGCTACGGAGACACAATCCTGCCGGGCGCGTACTCCGCGACGATTGAGAACCGCGCTCGCCCAATCGCCATGCGCTGGAACCACTTCGGCCCGGTGATCGGCAAGTGGACTGTGGTTCGCGAAGACGAAAAAGGGCTATACGTCGAGGGCGAGCTGACCCCAGGGCACTCGACCGCCGAAGACGCCTACGCCCTGCTGAAACATGGCGCGATTAACGGCATGTCCATTGGGTACTACCCGGTAAAAGCAGAACCGAACGAACACGGCGGCAGCGATCTGCACGAGATCAAGCTGGTAGAGATCAGCATTGTGGAGACCCCCGCAGATTTGGCGGCCCAGGTGGACAATGTGAAGTCCGTGATCGAAAATGCGGATAGCTACAAGCAAATTGAACGCCTCCTGCGCGATGCCGGAGGTTTTTCACGATCTGAGGCGCAGATGCTGGTAAGTCGCGTCAAATCGTTGGCTCAGAGTGAGTCTGAGGCTAAACCAACCGAGGTGATCTCGGGATTGTTCCAGCACAACAAACTGTAATACCTACTCACATAACTACTGTCGTGATGACAGCAGGAGCCAAAAAATGGATACCGATATCAAAGCGGCCTTCGACGAAGGCTTTGCGTCCCTCAAATCTCAGCTTGACGCCAAGCTGAAAGAGCACACCCTGCAGATCGAGCAGCATGGCAAGGCGTCCACCGCTCTGACTGGCCAGATTGATGACCTGTCTGGCCGCATCAAGGAGATGCGCGACGAAATTACCGAAGTGGCCCAGCGCCAGCAGAACCTCGGCGGTCAGGAAGAAAAATCCGAGAAGTCTGTCGGCCAGCAGTTTATCGGCAGCGATGCGCTGGAGCATCTCAAGTCTGGTGCTCGTGAAAAGATCCGCCTGGAAGTGAAGAATACCGTCACAGCGGTGTCCGGCACGACTACTTACCCGCTGCAGCGCCCCGGTGTCGTTCCGGGCGACTTCGCACCGCTGACCATCCGTGAACTGCTGCCGACCATCGCGGTCAGCACCAACAGCGTAACCAGCATGCGCGAACTGGCATGGACAAACAGCGCGGCGGAAACCGCTCAGGCTGCGGCTAAACCTGAGTCTGACCTGACCTTTGAACAGTACAACGTGCCGGTTGAAACCGTAGCCCACTGGATCAAGGTGTCTAACCAGCTGCTGGCTGACGCCCCGGCTGTTGCGGCGTACATCGACACCCGACTGCGCGACGGACTGGCACAGCGTGTTGATCTGCAGCTGCTTAACGGCACCGGCGTAGCGCCTCTGCTGAAAGGCTTGACCGCTGCAGGCAACTTCACTGCGTTCACTCCGACTTCCGGCGCGAACCTGGCTGAGTCGATCAACAAGGCCAAGTACGAACTGTGGGCGACCGGCAACACGCCTGAAGTCGTGATTGTGAATCCGGCGGCCTGGGCAGAACTGGAGATGCTGAAAACCACGGACGGCGCGTACCTGTACGGACCTCCGGGCACTATCGCCAATGCAATGCCGTTCGGTATCCGTGTGGTAATGTCCAGCAACATGGCCGCCGGTAAATTCCTGATCGGCAACCTGCGCGGCAGCACTACTCTGTTCGACCGCCAGAGCACCACCGTCGAGATGGGCTACATCAACGACGACTTCACCAAGAATTTGGTGACGCTCAGATGTGAGGAGCGTCTGGGCCTCGCGGTAGACCGTCCGTCCGGTATTCTGTACGGTGATATCACTGCACCCTAACGGCTGACAGACTGAAACAAAAGCCCGCCGCTGAGCGGGCTTTCTTTTGCCCGCGTGCCGCCCGGTGCTATACTGTTTAAAACTCATTCAGGAGGCCACATGAAAGCCGAAAAGTACCGCGCAAAAGTGCGCCTTTACCATGACCAGTTGGGCCGAATTGAGCAGGGCCAGGAGTTTGAGGCCACACCGGTGCAGATGGGAACAATTGCGCCCTATTGTGACAAGATCGAGCCGGTAAAATCCCCGCGTAAAACGAAAGCGGCGGGCTAAACGATGCTGCCCGACCGCTACCGAATCCGCCACGACCAGTATAAAAAGCTGATTCCGTTCCCGGACGATACCGTTTCGGAGCGTACTGTTTGTTTCACTGATGTGGACTTAGGGTTTACCGCTAACCAGCAGTTCCGCCTGTTCGATGAGCTGGTGGCCGTGCCGGCAGCAAGTCAGCTGGTGTATAAGTTTACCGCCACGAACCCGCTTTACGTGATTCTTCGCACAATCAATATATGGGCGGGCGGTCGGAAATACACGGTTGTTCCGGCTGACGGTAATGAAACATACGACCCGACCGGCGAGGTCGATATCTCAGATCAGTTGTACCCGACCAACGGCGTGCTGTCCGGCGACCTGATCACGCACCCGGCTACCGGCGTAACCGTTACACGTAATGTCGGGGCTGGTATTTTTAGCAGTACCTCGAAGCCTCGGAACGGGACGGCGGTGCTGACCGACGGGAACCAGAACCGCGCCAGCAGTGCCTACACTGCGAATGGCGACCGCGGCGGCGTGGCTGGAGGTCAGTCGTTCTACCTCGTGTTTGACCACATAGGTTCAAGTAACGCCACCGACGGCCTGTTTATGATCGTTTATAACGAGGAGATTCCGACATGATCCTCACTCTCGACGAAATCAAAACCCAGCTCCGGTTGCCGCTCGCTGCAGATGCAGAGCTTGACGCCGAGCTGGTCCGCATGGAAGCGGCCGCGGTCGACTACGCGACGCAGTATCTCGGACGCGACTCGATCCCGTGGCTTGAGGACGACGGCGTAACGCCCGCGCCAGTGCCTGAGTCCGTCCGCCAGGCGTTGCTGCTACTGGTGTCGGATATGTTCGAGAACAGGGAGGGGCAGCTCACTGCTGGCGCGTACAACACCAACCCTATGCTTGAGAAGCTGATGCACTTTCATCGCGTCGGTCTGGGGGTCTAAATGCAAACCGGCAAGCTGCGCCACCGCATCCGCATCGAGCAGAACACCACGAGCCAAGACCCTCAGACTGGCGCCATGATCGACGGCTGGGCAGAGTTCGCCACGGTGTGGGCTGAGATTGTCCCAGCGTCGGGCCGAGAGTTTATTGCCGCGTCTGCCTCGCAGTCTGCCGTATCTGGAAGGATCAAGATTCGCAAACTGGACGGGATCAACGCTTCAATGCGGGCCGTTAACGTCCGCACAGGTGCCGTCTACAACATAGAGGCGGTGCTGCCGGACCCGGTGAGCGGAGAGCACTGGATGACGCTGCCATTCTCCACAGGGGTGAATGATGGCTGATCGTATCGACTACGAGTTCACCGGCATCGAGGAGCTGCTGGGCAAGCTCGACGAAGTGTCTGACGACATCAAAATTAAGGGTGGGCGGTTCGCGCTGCGCAAAGCGGCTCAGAAACTGCGTGATCAGGTCAAGATGAACGCCGATCGCGTGGATGATCCTGAGTCTGACGCCCGCATATCTGACAACGTTGTCGAGCGTTTCAGCGCGAGGCTATTCAAGCGGACCGGCAATCTCGGGTTCCGCGTCGGCGTAATGGGTGGAGCTGGCGGCAACAAGCCAGCCGAGGCGTTTGCAGGGTTGCCGGGCGGCGATACCCGGCACTGGCGTTTCCTTGAATTTGGCACCGCAAAAATGCCAGCTAAGCCGTTCATGCGGCCAGCGATTGATCAGGCCGGGCAGGATATTGTTAACGAGTTCTCGGCTCAGTACATAAAAGCACTGGATCGTGCGATTAAGCGAGCAAGGCGGGGGCGTGCGTGATGATCATCCCATTATTCCCGATCATATCATCAGACCCGGCTTGCACCGCACTGCTGGGCGCTGCACCGACCCGTTTTTACCCGTTCGGCCTGTCGCCCCAGCCAGGCCAGTCAGGATACGCTGAGCCGTATGTGACGCACCAGGTTATCACCGGCCTGCCTGAAAACTACATTGGCGACAGGCCGGATATCGATTCAGCAACGGTGCAGATCGACATCTGGAGCAGCGATCCTCTGCAGATCGACCCGTTGACTACAGCGCTGCGCGACGCGCTTGAGCCTCACGGGCATATCACACGGTGGGGTAAAGCAGAGCGTGACGCAGAAACAAAGCTGTATCGTTTCGGTTTTGACCTTGATTACTGGCTGCCTCGGTGACATACTGACCGAATCACTGGCAACCGCCGAAAGGGGGTGACGTGATCTCCCCGGCGCAGGGTTAAGCGCCAAAGCCGCCCCAGCTGTGAAGCTCGGTAGTGGCAACCTCCACCGCAATAGCTCAATTGGATAGAGCAATAGGCTTCTACCCTATTGGTTTCAGGTTCGAGTCCTGATTGCGGTGCCAAATTCAGCCGATATCGCGTAACTGGTAACGCAGCTGCCTTGTAAGCAGCAATTCTGGGTTCGAGTACTAGTGTCGGCACCATTTCCGTTCGTTGTTGTTTCAGCCCGCCGCTGAGCGGGCTTTTTTGTGCCTGAGATAAACCCGGTGCTATACTGACGTGGTATACGAATCCCGCTGTGAAGCGGCATGATCCCACCGGAGGACCAACCACATGGCCAAGCTCACGCAAGGCACCCAGATCTATTTCCGCGATCCTGCGGATGACTCTATCGTAGCCGTCGAATGCGCCACCGACTTCGATCTCGGCGGCTCGCCGTCTGACCAGATTGAAACCACCTGTCTTGAGGCGTTTGTTCGCACGTATGAAGCGGGTCTTCGAACGCCCGGCCAGGCGTCTATGACCATCAACGCTGACCCAACCAAGGCTTCCCACGTCCGCATGTTTGAGCTGACTGAGGAGAACCCACAGCCGACCCTTAACTGGGTGCTTGGCTGGTCAGATGGCACAGATGCACCGACGTGGGACGGCGTTGGCGGAGAATGGGTGCTGCCAACAACCCGCACATGGCTCAAGTACGACGGTTACATCGCTGACTTTCCTTTCAGTTTCGCCCAGAACACCGTGGTAACCACCGCCATCAGCATCCAGCGCACCGGTGGCCGCGAGTGGGTGCAGAAATCATGAGCGCCCTGAACCTGAACTCAATCCGTGAGGCTGGCGCATTCACTGGCCAGCCTGTCAAAAAAACAATCACCTGGACCAATGGCGACGGCGACGAGGTGGCAAACGACGTGTGGGTGCGTCGGCTGTCGTATGCCTCAGCTGTCGGCGAGGTGCGTGCGTTCAACTCTGGCGGCGAGGCCACTGCTGAACGCATCTCTGCCTGTATCCTCGATGAGTCTGGAGCCCGCGTGTTTCCTACTGCTGGGCATATCACTGGCGAGCATGATGACGTAGACGGCGCGCTCTGCGACTCGCTCGTGTACGCGCTGCTCGGCGTTATCGGCGAGGTTAACGCCCCAAAGCCGAAGGGCTGACAGAGCAGGACGAATTGTGGTGTGAGCTGGTGCTAAACGGTATCGGCGGCACCACCATCGAAGAGGCTCAGCGCAATCTGTCAGCGGCTGAATACTGCACATGGGCCGAATACCGGGCGAAACGCGGGAGCCTCAACCAGATGCTTCGCACTGATAGGGGCTTTGCGCTGCTGGCCTGCCTGTACTCTGCTAGACATGGTGGCAAACCCGCGCTGTATGACTTCCTGCCGCACGAGCAGGAGCCCGAAATCACGCTCGAACAGGCGATGAAGGACTGGTAAATGGCAAGTAAATCCCTCGGCACGCTGACGCTTGATCTGATTGCCCGCACGGCTGGTTTTGTGCAGGGCATGAACGAGGCTGAGCGCACGTCACGCCGCTGGCGCCAACAGGTTGCTGAGGATATCAAGGTGGTGTCCGAGGTAGCCGTAGTCGGCATGGCGGCTGCAGGCGTGGCCATCGGCGCCATGACGGCCCAGACCGTCGAAGCAGCGGACGAACTGACCCGGCTCGCCAGTATCTCGATGTCCACTACTCAGGAGCTGCAGCGGCAGGCCCAAGGCGCTGAACTATTGGGCGTTGATCTCGATACGCTGGCCAACCAGTACAAGGATTTCAACGAAAAAACGGGTGAATTCCTGCAATTTCGCTCAGGCGGGATGGTCGGATTTTTCGAGGAAATCGCACCGAAGATAGGCCTGACTGCAGAGGCATTTAAAGACCTGTCAGGCCCTCAGGCGCTGCAGCTGTACTACGACTCGCTGGAAAAAGCGGGCCTATCTCAAAAAGAGATGTCCATCTATCTTGAGGACATGGCAAGTGATACCACAGCGCTGATCCCGCTGCTCGCAAATGGCGGTGCCGGGTTTAAGCTCATGGGTGACATGGCTGAGCGGGCTGGCGCCATCATGTCCGAGGAAACTGTTGAGGCTGCCAACCGGGCGTCCGCCACGATGCTGGTGCTGAAAACAAACGCAGAGGGGCTGCAAAACAAATTCATGGACGGGCTGCTGCCGGCACTTGAGGACATGGCAGCCGGGATGGATTCAAGCGCCAGCTTTTCCGCCGTGGCCGCCGATGCTGGCCAGACGTTCGGCAACGTGCTGCGCGGAATCGCGTCCGTAGCTATCGGTGCCTACGCGGCGTTTGACCTGCTCGGCAGGGCCATAGCTGCAGTCGGGGCGCGCTTTGCTGACGCGGAACTGGATTGGACCGATGCCCTAATTCCGATGAAAGGTTTCGTCAAGCTAGTGCGGTCCGAGTTGGATGACGTCCAGGGCGTAGCTGAGCAGGCTGATGCCGACTTGGAAGCCACGGTGCTCAGATACGGCGAGCTGATAAACAAACTATGGGAGCCGGCGCAAACGAACGGCAACTCCATTGTTGATCAGATCGCAGAGCTGCAGGCCAAGGCCCGCAACGCCCAGGGTGCGCTCGAAGGCATGGCGGACGCGGCAACGCCGTCACCCGAGCAGCTCAAGCGGTTGAAGCAGCTCAAGGAGCAGCTGGCAGACCTTGAGGCCAACGTGACCTCCGGCAGCGGCGAAAACCTGCTCCCTGTGCTCGACAAAATCCGTGAGATCAAGGCCGAAATTGCCGACATCGAGTCGATGAAGCTCGTGCCGGATACCATCGACTACTCGATATCTGCATACGATAAATTCCGCGAACAGTGGGATGACTTGGTTAAGGTCCAGAACGACTATAAGCGCCAGATGCAGGAAATTGCGGCTACCGAGCTATCGGCGATCGAGCGTAAGAAGCTGATGGCGCGGGCAGATGAGGACCGTCTACAGGCGTTGAAAGACCTGCGCTCGGCAGAGATCGAGAAACTTGGCGCAAGACTGCAGGGCGGGCAGGATACCGGGTCCGTGAACATGGACTTCATCAACCGGTCTGGCGAATTTGCGCCCGAGCGCGGACGTTCGTCGCAGGCATTCGAGGAGGCTGCTCGTAGGTTCGCAGACTCGATTGATTCCGGCATGTTGAGCCCTGAGGGGGCTGCCAGGCAGCTGTCGATGTTGGACAGCATGGCGGGTAAACTCGGCGCGCTAGGCGAGGGATTCGATGCTGAGGGGATGCGTACTGCTGTGCAGAATCTGGCGTCCCAGACCCGAGATATGTTCGCCTCTGGCGATGGCGGAAAACCTCTTACTGCTGAGGAGATGGAGCGGGTGTTCAAAGAGGCCCAAGAAAAAGCGGCGGCGATGGAGCAGGAGCAGCGGGACTCATGGGCGTCGATCAAGCACCTGGATGAGGTCATGTCAAATGCATTCGGCGAGGACAAATCGCCGCAAGGTAAAATCACGATTGCAGTCAAAAAAGACGGTGGCGGCGGCACTACTGAAGGTGTCGTGTCCGGCGATTCGGATTTCCTTGCCTCGCTACTTTCAACGCTCGAAAATGTGAGGGCAACTGCATGAAAAACATACTCAAGTTGCTCTGGATTTTTTGCGTACTGCTGCCACTGGAATATGTGGCCCCAGATTACTGTCGCAAGCGGCGCGAGCGTAACCTCAGCCGTACGGCGCGGGAGCACCTGGGCACCTGCCAGACGTGTCCGACATACGACGCCCCGGTATGCTCTCGATCACGCGGCGGCTGTGGCTGTAACATGCCGCTGAAGCTGGAAAAATACCCGCTGGCAAAATGCCCACGAGGAAAATGGTAATGGCGTGGAAACTCTACACTGACGCAGCGTGCACCGTAGAATTCGGCGGCACACTGTCTTTTGTGCATTTCACTGACTTTAGCGACAATCCGCAGGACCGTGTGTTGTATTTCGCTGACGTTGAGCGAGATCCGGCGAACAATCAGGCATACCGTCTTATCCGCTCTGACGGCTCCGACATCATCATGTCGATCACCGACGCGACTCCGGGGGCAGGGCATCTACCATCAGAGCTACGCCTCGCAACGACGCTGGCGGGGCTCGATACGGCACTACCTGGCGCTGACCTAAATCTCGGCACCGAGCTCCTGTCCGGCCTATCTGCGCTGACCGAGATCCATATCAGAGTGACAAACGCAATCGCAGCCGTGTCTACTGAGATCGACCTCGGCGTGCAGATAAACGAGTGCGTCGTGCGGGCGGCAACATGACGATCGGTAGCAAAGTTGTAGCTAGTGCGCCGGTTGCCGGTATCTACGGCACGATCAGGCCGCAACAGCGTGAGGTGGCGCTCTCTCAAGACGTGCAGTTTCAGGAGATCGAACCGGAGCGCCAGCTGATCAGCATCGAACAGGTCGTGCAGCAGCAAGCCCCGGCACGGCAGCTGATCAGATTGCAGCAGAGAGTTATAGCGGCAGGAACCCAACCAACCTCCCCAGGCAACCGGCCGGCAGCTGCATACGTCACGATCGACGGCGCGCTGTACCCTTGCGTGCGTAGTGACAGTATCAGCGTGTCCCACTCAGAGGATCAGGCCAGTACGGCCAGCGTCACGCTCAGGCCACCTACCGGTGCTGTAATCAACATTCCGGAATTTCAAGGAAAGTCGATCCTAATCACTACGCACTCAGACCCTGCTGACGCCGCCAGCGCCATCATCCCGCTGTTCACCGGCTACGTCGACACGGCGAAACACGATCGTGAAACCCGCACAATCCGACTTACATGCAGCGACCTGCGAGACGAGCGGCTCGGCAGAGAGTCCGGTATCACTGAGCTTGTCGGCGGGGTTTACTCCGACGCTGTGCAGAACCCTGACGCTAACGCACGGGACCGAGTTACAGAGCGGATGCGGACGGTTTCCGGAGGTCTCGGGTACGCCCGTGACGGCGGTCTCCGTTTTTATGAGTGGGGCACCACCAATAAAACGCCGGCGTTAACACTCAGTGGATGCGACGTGGCGCGGGATGGTTTCGAAACCGATTTTCTCGACCGGCGTTCGATCGTTAACACGTTCGAAATCGAGCTGAAATATCGGTACTACCTGATGAACCTATTCACCGCAGACGTTGATGCGGCGAGGCCCAGGATCATCAATACTGAGACTAGCGCGGGGTATGTCGCATCCCAGGATGTGCAGACGTTTTCCGCCGACAGTATGGTTGACCGGGCGACAAGTTTTTCCCCGTGGGAAACTGTTTACTTTGAGGTCACTCCGGCC
>Ga0193954_1001277_pt1 | contig 13075 bp, 4 predicted proteins | sample BB_5_MG_FD_140340 | JGI IMG/M metagenome (GOLD analysis project Ga0193954, IMG submission 140340) | Microbial mat bacterial communities from the Broadkill River, Lewes, Delaware, United States - BB_5_MG | ecosystem: Environmental > Aquatic > Freshwater > River > Microbial mats | place: USA...
GCAAAAATTGCGAATGAATTGGAATTGGGAAGAAAGAACCAGGCTCTTTTTAAAACGTTAAAGAATAATCGAAAAACGCAACTTCAATTGAAATCTGAACGGATTCGTTATCAAATTGCAGATCAAAATAAGTGGAACTTACTATACCTATTAATAATAGGTTCCGTGCTTTTGATTTTTTCAATTTTTGTGATGCTCCGATCTTTTAGAGTGAATCGAAAATTGAAATGGTTGGTTGAATCTAGGCAACTTCTTTTGAAGGAAGTACATCATAGGGTCAAAAACAATATGCAAACTGTTTCAAGCTTGTTGGATCTTCAGACATTATTTGTAAATGATGCGGTTGCGTTGAATGCAATTAAAATGGGGAAGGATCGTATTAACAGTCTTGCACTAGCTCATCAAAATTTATATGTCAATAATCAGTATGATTCGATTGATTTAAAACAGTATATCGAAAGTATTGCACAGTCTGTGCTTCCAAATGATGTTGTTTTCGAATTGTATATGGAGAATTTGGAGTTTGAAATTGAAAAAGCGCAATCCATCGGGTTTATTGTGAATGAATTAATGATGAATTCAATTAAACATGCGTGGAAGTTAAATGATCAAGACAAGAATATTTCATTAACATTTAGGAAGTGTGAAAACGAAAAAGGGAAGTTATGGTGCATGGAATACCAAGATTCTGGTGTCGGAGTTAAGGATAAGAAAAAGTTTATGGATAGCAAAACATTTGGAGTTACCATTATCAATACCTTCTTAAAAAGAAATTTAAAAGGAAAATACTACTTTGGTGATAGTAGTGGATTGCATTTGTGTTTTGAATTTAATTAAAAGGAATGAGAGTATTAATTGCGGAAGATGACATTTTTACGGGCGAGAATTTATCAATGATTGTTAGTTCTCAAGGTTACGATGTTGTTGATATTGTAGATAGAATGGAATTGTTCGAAGAATACTGTGAAAAGCGGGCGTTTGATGTTGCTCTTTTGGATGTTCGAATGCATGGAAAAGACATTGGAATTGAAATGGCAAAGCAACTTTCACCGTTAAATATTCCCTTTATTTTTATTACTTCTTTTTCAGATAAAAATACCCTTCAAAACACAATTAATTTGAGACCACATGGTTTCATTTTAAAACCGTTTAATAAAGCTGAAATTATCAACATGATAAAGAAGCTTGGTGACGCCTTTGTCAATGATTCACTTTGGATAAAATCTGCCGGGGGAATGGTCAATGTGAAGTATAATGATATTATATATGTTCAGTCAGAAAATGTTTATTTGACCATATATACAGCGACGGATCGTGTTGTGACAAGAGGGAAGCTTGCTGATCTTTTAGAGCGACTTCCAAAAGAGAATTTTGTGCGAACTCATCAGTCGTATATCGTGAATTCAAATCGTATAAATCGCCTTGCAGATAATGATATCTTTTTACCAAAAGATGTTCGTGTTCCAGTTTCAAGAAAGCATCAGAAAAAAGTGAGGGAAATGATTCTACAAAATAAATAGAATTTCACGTTTTCAACACGTTGATGTTAATTTCAACAAAATCAAAGCCAAATTCAACAAATGTTTGCTTGCCAGTAATTGACCTGCTAATTTAGCATGGAAAACTAATTACTGAAAGATGAATAAATTTTTACTATTCCTAGGAATACTACTACTGGGTATTTTTTCAACAAACACATTCGCACAAGAAAATTCATACACTAATTCAAGTGATGAGGTATATTCTGCACTAAAACCTGCTGATGCGAAACCAATGATTTTTTCTTCGCAAGAAGAGTTAGATCAATCTGTTTCTAAAAAAATTGAGTCGTGTAAATTGGCGATAAGTGAAAACTTAAATACACCAGAACGTGTTCAATATAACAGAGAGCAAATTTGGCGTTTAGAAAATGCAATCGTAAAAACGGATTCATCAAATTCATCATCTTCTTATAATACTGTTTCAACAGTTGAAGAAAATAATTCAATTTCAATTCGTCCAGAAGATGGCACGCCAGTTTCATTTTTCACACAAGAAGAATTAGAAAAGACTGTTCATATAAAAATTGAAAAACTCAAATCGGATATTTCTTCTGGAAATTATAGCGGAGACAAATTGCAAAATTTAAAAGAGCAATTGTGGAGATTTGAAAATGCAATCGTCACAGAGAGAAATTAATTTCTCAATTCTCAAAATTCAAATTACATACTATATAATATATGAAAGCTAAAATATATTTAACAGCGTTTTTTCTGACACTTTGTGTTGGAAATTTTTGGGCTCAAGAAGAAACGGTTCGTTTTGAAACAATTGAACAAGTGACTTCTTTGAAACCTGCAAATGATATTCCTCATACTTTTTTATCTGAAGCTGACCAAAAAGCAAATCAAGATAGAATGATTAATTATTATAAATCATTGATTGTAGAAAGATGGGATGAGAAAGAATTAGTGAAAGCGTGGCGAGAAGAATTGTGGCGTTTGGAAAATTCAAATGTTAGAAATAGATAATGATTATGATCTCAAATTTTATAAAAATAACAATAGCTACTGTTGGGCTTTTCTTAATTGGATTTAGTTCTGCTTTCGCGCAGCCAATTTTATACGGGACGACACATAATAGCAGCGCCTCAAGTTTTGGTTCTATTTATTCTTTTGATGTAGCAACAAATTTAACGAATGTTGAATATGGCTTTGACGCTGTGAGTTCAAATGGTTATTCTGAATTGCATTATGCTAATAATGGACTTTTTTATGGGACTAGACATGGTGGTACATCAGGATCGGTTATTTATAGTTTTGACCCGGTACTAAGTGTTTATACTGTTGTGCACACATTTAATCCAAGTACAGATGGATGGAGTGGTTCAGGTGTTTATCAGGCATCAAATGGTAATTTGTATGGAATGACACAGTCTGGAGGTGCATTTGGAAATGGAACTTTATATAAATTCGAAATAGCGACTTCAACGTTTACAATTCTTCATAGTTTTAATTCTTCTGATGGCCTACCTAACTGGGAAAGAGTTATAGAGTCTTCAAACGGAAAATTATATGGTTCGACTCGTTCCGGAGGTACAACTGGCGTAGGGACGTTGTTTGAGCTTGATATAACGACTGAGGTTTTTAATAGTTTTTATTCGTTTACTAATTCCGCCGATGGGGCGTTTCCTTCAAAATTAATGCTGGCAAGTAATGGTTTATTATATGGTCAGTGTCAACAAGGAGGTGCAAATGGATTTGGCGTAATATTTACTATTGACCCTTCTGTGAATACATTCACAGTTATTCATGATATGGATAATGTTGATGGGAGTTTTTGGGAATCAAATTCTTTTGTAGAAGTCTCGGGTGTATTATATAATACTCCCCAGACTGGTGGTGTAAATGGTTTTGGGACTATCATTAAGCTCGACATGTCTACTAATATTGTCACAAAAATTCATGATTTTGATAATAGCGCACTTAACGGATCAACTCCTTATGGAGGGTTAAGATTAGCAAGTAATGGTTTGTTATATGGCGCAAGTTCAAATGGAGGTATTAATGGATCAGGTGTAATTTATTCTATTGACCCTGCCACTGATGTCTTTACAGGTTTGAAAGATTTGGATCCGGCCGTTGAAGGTACTTTCTCTGTTTGGGGAGGGGCTTTAATTGAAGCAGCTGGGCCTTGTGCAACTCCAGTTTCATTTTTAACTTGTCCAACAGATATCTCTCTAAATAACGTACCTACAAATTGTGGTAGAGTTGTTAATTATACGTTACCTACGTATGATGCTCCATGTGGAGGAGATGTTATGGTTCAAACAGATGGTTCAGGTTTAACATCTGGAGATTTGTTTCCAGTAGGTATTACGACACAGACTTATGAAGTGACTGACGCAGGTGGGAATACAGCAACATGTTCTTTCACTGTAGAAATAATCGACAACGAATTACCAATCATTACAACATGTCCAGGTAATATTACTGTAAATACAGATCCTTTATCTTGTGATGCCGTCGTTTCATGGGCTCAGCCTACTGCTTCTGATAACTGTCCTGGTGTGTTTATGGCTCCTGTTCCTTTAGGTCCTGGTTCTACATTTCCATTAGGTTTAACAAATGTTACTTATACAGCAACAGATGTTTCTGGTAATACAGCAACATGTGCTTTTAATGTTGAAGTTATCGACAACGAAGCTCCTATAATTGATGTTTGTCCAAATGATACTTCAGTAACGGCTGATGCTGGTGTTTGTGGTGCAGTGGTAAACTTAACGGCGCCAGTTTATACAGAGAATTGTACAATGGGTACAGTTGTTAGTTCTCCTGCTTCAGGTTCATTATTTGCTGTGGGGACTACTACAGTAACATGGACCTTAACAGATAATGCTGGTAATGTTTCAACATGTACTAATAGTGTAACAGTAACTGATGATGAAGTTCCAACGGCTTTGTGTTCTAATATAACAGTACAATTAGATGTTACGGGTAATGCTTCAATTACTTCAGGAGATGTTGACGGTGGTTCAACTGATAATTGTGCTATAGATAATATGTCTGTTTTACCAAATACATTTACTTGTGCTGATATCGGAGCCAATACGGTTACGTTAACAGTTACAGATGTCAATGGAAATGTTTCAACGTGTGATGCAATTGTAACAATTGAAGACAATGTTGCTCCAATGGCAATGTGTCAACCAATCACTGTTCAGTTAGATGCTACTGGTGCTGTTTCAATTACCGGAACGGATATCGATAATGGTTCTTCTGATGCTTGTGGAATTGCTTCATTAGTGGCTTCACAAACGGATTTTGATTGTACGGATGTTGGTGTCAATGTGATTACGTTAACAGTTACCGATAATAATGGTAACACTTCAACGTGTACTTCAAATGTTACCGTTGAAGATGTGACTGCGCCAACTGCGGTTTGTCAAAATATTACGGTACAATTAGATGCAACTGGTAATGTTTCAATCGTTCCTGCTGATGTTGATAATGGTTCTGCAGACGCCTGCGGTATCGCTGGTATGACGTTGGATGTTTCTTCTTTTACTTGTAGTGAAGTTGGAGTAAATCCTGTTGTTTTAACGGTTATAGATAATAACGGAAATACATCAACATGTAATTCAACGGTAACGGTAGAAGATAACGTTGCTCCAATTGCAATGTGTCAAGATATCACAGTTCAGTTAGATGCTTCAGGTTCTGCAACAATTACTTCAGGAGATATCGATAATGGATCAAATGATGCTTGTGGTATTGCTACAATGACGTTAGATAAAACAGCATTCGGTTGTTCTGATGTGGGTGCGAATACAATTACGTTAACAGTAACAGATAATAATGGAAATGTTTCAACATGTACTTCTACGGTAACAGTGGAAGATAATGTTCTTCCAGTTGCAATCTGTCAAGATATTACGATTCAATTAGACGCTTCTGGTAATGCAACAATCGTTGCGGGTGATATCGACAATGGATCAAACGATGCTTGTGGAATTGCTTCTACTATATTAGATGTAACTTCATTCACTTGTGCTGAGGTTGGTATGAATCCAGTTGTATTAACTGTTACGGATAACAATGGAAATGTTTCAACATGTAGCGCAACAGTTACAGTAGAAGATAATGCATTACCAACTGCGGTTTGTAATAACATTACAGTGCAATTAGATGCAACAGGAAATGCTTCAATTACAGTTTTAGATATAGACGGTGGTTCAACGGATAATTGTGGAATTGCTTCAACTTCAATTGATGTTTCTGACTTCGATTGTTCTAATGTTGGTACAAATATAGTGACGTTAACTGTAACAGATGTAAATGGAAATGTTGCAACATGCGACGCAACCGTAACAGTGGAAGATAACGTTGCTCCAGTTGCTTTATGTCAACCAATCACAGTCCAACTAGATGCTACGGGTAATGTAACAATTACTCCTGCTGATATCGATGGTGGTTCATCTGATGCTTGTGGAATTGCTTCCTTAACTTCTCAAACTGCATTTGATTGTTCTCATGTTGGTGTGAATACAGTAACATTAACAGTAACAGATAATAATGGTAATGTTTCAACATGTGACGCAACGGTAACTGTTGAAGATAATGTTGCTCCAGTTGCAGTGTGTCAAGACATCGTGGTTCAGTTAGATGCTACAGGTAACGTTTCAATCGTTGCTGGTGATATCGACAATGGATCTAGTGATGCTTGTGGTATTGCAACAATGACTTTAGATATGATGGACTTCACATGTGCTGAAGTTGGTTCTAATCCTGTGGTCTTAACCGTAACTGATAACAACGGAAACAGTTCAACGTGTTCAGCAAATGTAGTGGTTCAAGACATGGTTGTTCCAGTAGCAGTTTGTCAAGACATTATAGTTCAACTTGATCCAACGGGTAACATCTCTATTACAGGAGCTGATATCGACGGTGGTTCATCGGATGCTTGTGGAATTGCTTCTTTAGTAGCAACACCTAATACATTCACATGTGCTGAAGTAGGTAATAATACAGTAACACTGACAGTAACAGATGTTAATGGAAACACTTCAACATGTACTGCAAATGTATTGGTTGAAGATATCGTTCCTCCAGTAGCAGTTTGTCAAGATATTATAGTTCAATTAGACGCTACAGGAAATGCTTCTATCGTTGGTGCTGATGTAGATGGTGGTTCTTCTGATAATTGTGCAATTGCTTCATTAGCTGTTTCACCTAGTACATTTACATGTGCGGAAGTAGGAGTGAACACGGTGACGTTAACTGTGACTGATACATATGGTAATACTTCAACTTGCACAGCAGATGTAACGGTTGAAGACAATGTTGCTCCAGTAGCAGTTTGTGCAGATATCACAATTCAGTTAGATGCAGGTGGAAATGGTTCTATCGTTGCTGCTGATATTGACGGTGGTTCAACGGATGCTTGTGGAATCGCAACAATCACTGCAAGTCAAACTGCATTCAATTGTTCTCATGTTGGTTCTAATAATGTAACACTGACAGTAACAGATAATAATGGAAACACTTCAACGTGTACAGCAAATGTAACAGTTGAAGATAACGTAGCGCCTGCTGCAGTGTGTCAAGATATAACAGTTCAATTAGATGCTACGGGTAATGTTTCAATTACTCCTGCTGATGTTGACAATGGTTCAAACGATGCGTGTGGAATTGCTTCTCTTGCTATCGATGTAATGGACTTTACTTGTGCTGATGTGGGAACTCAAACGGTTTCTTTAACAGTAACAGATAATAATGGTAATGTAACGGTATGTACTTCTAATGTAACAGTTGAGGATATGGTTGCTCCAATGGCAATGTGTCAAGATATCACCGTTCAATTAGGAGCGGCTGGTACTGCTTCAATTGTTGCTTCTGATATTGATAACGGTTCAACAGATGCTTGCGGAATTGCTGCTACTACAATCGATGTTTCTTCATTTGATTGTTCTAATGTAGGACCAAATACAGTTACACTTACAGTAACAGATATAAATGGAAATAGCTCAACTTGTACTGCAACTGTAACAGTTGAAGATAATGTATCGCCGATCGCATCTTGTCAAAATATTACAGTACAATTGGATGCTTCGGGTAATGCATCAATCACTCCTGCTGATGTAGATGGTGGTTCCTCTGATGCTTGTGGAATTGCTAGTATGACTTTAGATGTATCGTCATTCGATTGTTCTAATATCGGAGCCAATGCCGTAATGCTTACGGTAACTGATAATAATGGAAATACTTCTACATGCACTGCTTCAGTAACTGTTGAAGATAATGTTGCTCCTATGGCAGTTTGTCAAGATATCACGGTAGTTTTAGATGCTACTGGAAATGCAACAATCGTTGCTGCTGATATCGACGGTGGTTCAACGGATGCTTGTGGAATTGCTTCTACGACAATTGATATGAATACATTCGATTGTTCTAATGTAGGACCAAACACAGTAACTCTTACAGTTACGGATGTCAATGGGAATGTTTCAACATGTACTTCAACAGTAACGGTTGAGGATAACGAAGCGCCAGTTGCAATGTGTCAAGATATAACAGTAGTATTAGATGCTGCGGGTAATACTTCAATTACAGGTATGGATATCGACAACGGGTCTACGGATGCTTGTGGAATCGCTTCAGTTGTTGCTTCACCGAATACTTTTACATGTGCTGAAGTAGGTGCAAATACGGTAACACTTACGGTAACAGATGTAAATGGTAACGTTTCAACATGTACTTCAACTGTAACGGTTGAGGATAACGAAGCGCCAGTTGCAATGTGCCAAGATATAACAGTAGTATTGGATGCTACTGGAAATGCTTCAATAGTAGCTACAGATGTTGACGGCGGTTCAACAGATGCTTGTGGAATTGCTTCAACTACAATTGATGTTTCTGCATTCGATTGTTCTAACGTTGGTCCTAATACAGTGACGCTTACAGTAACGGATGTAAATGGAAATGTTTCAACATGTACTTCAACAGTTACTGTTGAGGATAACGAAGCTCCAATGGCAATGTGCCAAGACATTACGGTTCAATTAGATCCAACGGGTAATGTTTCAATCACTGCTGCAGATGTTGACGGTGGTTCAACAGATGCTTGTGGAATTGCTTCAACTTCAATTGATGTTTCTGACTTTGATTGTTCTAACGTTGGTGTCAATACAGTGACTTTAACTGTAACGGATGTTAATGGAAATGTTTCAACATGTACTGCTGATGTTACATTAGAAGATGTGGAAGCTCCAACTGTTACATGTCAATCAGATATTACAATTACAGCAGATGCTGGCGTTTGTGAATCTGCTTCAGTTGTATTGGTTGATCCAACTGTTACTGATAACTGTGGAATTGCTTCAATTACAAATGATGGTCTTGCAGTTTACCCTGTTGGAACAACAATGGTTACTTGGACAATTACAGATGATAATGGCAATGTTTCAACGTGTACTCAAAACGTGATTGTTACGGATGATGAATTACCAACGATTGTTTGTGCTGCGGATATTACTGTGAGTGCTGATGCAGGAGTTTGTACTTCTTCAACAACATTAATTGACCCAACTACTGCGGATAACTGTGGTGTGGCTTCATTAACAAATGATGCTCCAGTTGATTTCCCATTAGGTTCTACAATCGTTACGTGGACAGTTACTGATATTCACGGAAATGTAAATACATGTATGCAAGAGGTTATCGTTACAGATGATGAGCTTCCAACAATTACGTGTCCTGCTGATGTAACTGTTGATACTGATCCTTCAGTGTGTGTTGCAACTGGTGTAGTTTTAGGAACTCCAGTTACGGCTGACAACTGTTCGGTTGCAATTGTAACAAATGATGCTCCTTCTGCTTTCCCTTTAGGAAATACAACAGTCACTTGGACAGTAGAGGATGGTTCTGGAAATATCGCAACATGTACTCAAGTAGTTACGGTTGAAGATAACGAAGCTCCAACAATCCAATGCCCATTAGATGTTGTTGACGATATCGTGCCTGGTTCTTGTGGTAGAGTGGTCATGTATCCTACTCCAAACGTCATTGATAACTGTTCAGTTTTAAGTATGGTTCAAACAGATGGTACCGGTTATACTTCAGGTTCTGTGTTCCCAATCGGAACAACAATACAAGAGTATACAGTAACAGATGGTGCAGGAAATGTATTTACTTGTAGTTTCTCAATTACAATCAATGACCCAGAATTCCCAGTATTAACTTCTTGTCCTTCGGATATGACGGTTTATACTTCGGCTTCTAGTTGTGATACTCCAGTTTCTTGGAACGTACCAGTTGCTTCAGATAACTGTGGTGGTGTTTCTTTAACAACCAACTATCCTTCGGGTTCTTTATTCCCAGTCGGAACTACAACAGTAACATACACTGCAACGGATGCTGGTGGTAATTCAGTTTCTTGTTCATTCAATGTAGAGGTGATTGATAACGTTGCTCCAGTTGCTCCAACTTTAGAAGATGTTTATTCGAGTTGTGAAGTAACATTAGATGTTCCTACTGCTCAAGATAATTGTGCTGGAACAGTAATCGGTACAACAACAACAACTTTCCCTATTACAGCGACAGGTGTTACTGCTGTTACATGGATTTTCGATGATGGAAATGGTAATGTTTCTTCTTCGGTTCAATTCGTGAATAACGATGGAGTAGTTGATGCTACAGTTTCTGTTCTTGATGGAATCACATTAATGGCAAATAATAACGATGCGACTTACCAATGGATTACTTGTCCTGATGATATGGGAATTCTTGGTGAAACGAATCAAACGTTTGTTGCTGATGCAAATGCTTCTTATGCAGTAATCGTAACTGAAGAAGGTTGTCCATCTGCAACATCAGCTTGTTTCGATGTTTCAATCGTCGGATTAGAAGACTTCACATTAGAAGAATTAATCGTTTATCCAAACCCATCGTTAGATGGACAGTTTACAGTACAATACGATGGTCAAATAACTGACATTACATTGTATGATATGGTAGGTAGAGTAGTTACAGTTCCAGCTGATTTAACAACTGGAAAAGTAAATGCTAGCGACTTAGCAAACGGTAAATACATGGTACGTGTTACCACGGATAAAGGAATGATTACGAAGGAAATAATAGTATTAAAATAAATTATATATCGAAGAGACCTTGTGTCCCTTTACCACTTTATATCTGAAAATATGATTTTTAGAAACAGTAAATACACCGTTATGAATACAACTTCTACTTCCAAATTGGGAAGATTTTTTACAACCTCACTTTTTGTTGGGCTGTTCAGTTTAATTGGGTTTTCTCAAGTCGATTTTACTTATACTGGGGGAGAACAAACATTTATTGTACCCTCTACGGGAACATATTTAATTGAAGCATGGGGAGCGGAAGGAGGAACTTCTTATTCTATGAGTCAAAGTGGATATGTTGATGGCGGTCGCGGCGGTTATACTAGTAGAGAAATTACATTAACTGCTGGACAACTGCTTTACATTAACGTCGGAGGTGAAGGACAAACGCATTTTTTAAATCAAAGCGGTTATATTGCTGGTGGTTTTAATGGAGGAGGCGCATCAGTTTCCACTAATACTGCTGGCGGTGGCGGCGGCGGCGGTGGTGCTAGTCATGTTGCCCTTATTTCGGGTGTTTTGGCTTCCTTAAGTGCTAATCAAGCAGATGTGCTTATCGTGGCTGGCGGCGGCGGCGGAGCTTGGGCATGTGAAAGCTATGACTGGGTTAATTATCGTGATGCTTCAGATGGAGGTGCCGGCGGAGGACTAACTGCCCAAGGATCGGGTTATGGTTACACAATGGGTTATACCCGACTTAATACTAATAATAATATTTTTAATCAAAATGATCTTCGATGTCAAGCATACTGGTATGCAACAGGAGGTTCACAAATTTCCGGTGGAATTCAAGGGAATATTAATGCGCCTTGTTCTTTTGCAAATACAGCAGTGGCATCTGCTTTTGGTTTAGGTGCGTCATCAGCCAATGTTGCTTCACATAGTGGTGGCGGCGGAGGCGGCGGATGGTATGGCGGTGGAGCTGGAGCGTCTGGAGAAAATGCAAATGGTACTGGTGGAGGTGGAGGTTCGTCTTTTAATAATAGTGATCCATCGGGTTTAATTATTGCTGGAACGTCATCGATGCCGAATCCGATTGGAGGAAATATGATAGGAAACTCTGGTGATGGATTTATTAGAATATCATCCTTAGCACCACCGTGTGCACCAACATCAATAACACCAGACGTAGCACTGCTTTCGGATGCTTCTGGTCAATGTTCGGTTACACCAACAGCACCAACTGCAACAAATGATTGTGGTGATGCTTTAACAGGTACACCAGATGTAACGCTTCCTATTACAACAATAGGAACTACAGTTGTTACTTGGACATACGATGATGGAACAAATACTTTAACACAAACACAAAATGTGGTAGTAAGTGGAGCAGACCTTCAAACGGTTTCTCCTTTAACTCAAGAAATTTGTATTAATACTTCAGCTGATATTGATCTTTTAAATTCTGAAATTGGATTTGATTATTATTTAAGAGATGATGCAACAAACGCAGTGGTCGCGGGTCCAATTGCTGGAACTGGAGGACCATTGGTTTTCAATACAGGAAACTTAAGTGCAAATACATCTTATAATGTGATTGCAGTAACTACAGGTTCAGGACCTGGTTCATCATGTGAAACAGAAATGACTCCGGTTGTTGATGTTGTTATCGACGCTACTAATCCTGTTGCAGTTTGTCAAGACATCACAATTCAACTTGATGCATCTGGTAACGCAACAATCGTGGCTGCTGATATCGATGGTGGTTCTACTGATTTTTGTCCCGTGACTTTATCTATTCCTGCTGGTTTAGGTTCAGATCAATTTGATTGCACAACATTAGGTGCTAATACAGTTACCTTAACAGTTACAGATGATAACGGAAATACTGCTACTTGTGATGCAACTGTTACAGTAGAAGATAACATTGCTCCAACAGTTACATGTAATCCTTTTACTGCTGTTCTAGATGCAACAGGAAACGTTACGATAACAACGGATGATATTGGTGGTTTAACTGCAGCTGATAATTGCGGTGTTGCTTCAGTAACGGCTTCAACTACAAGTTTTACTTGCGCAGAGATTGGTGCGAATACGGTAACTTTAACTGTTACTGATGATAACGGAAATGTTACAACATGTGATGCAACAGTAACAGTTGAAGATAACATATTACCAACGATTTCTTGTAACTCGGGAACTCAGAGTATTTCTGAAGATGGAACGGGAGATTGTACATTTACTCCTTTTATTGCTGGACAAGCTGGAACCTATACTATTGGAGACAATTGTTCTTCGTTAACGGTTCAAGAGGATTTCACAGGTGCATTAACTGCAACTGCAACTTGGACTTTAACTCCAGGTACTTACACGCCTATTCAAGCTTTCCCTGTTGGGGTTACAAATGTAACAGTAACTGTTACCGATGAATTTGGGAACTTTGCTTCTTGCAGTTACACTACAACAATCTTAGATGATGAAGCTCCAAATGCAGTTTGTCAAGATATTACGGTTCAA
>Ga0193954_1001281_pt1 | contig 13066 bp, 6 predicted proteins | sample BB_5_MG_FD_140340 | JGI IMG/M metagenome (GOLD analysis project Ga0193954, IMG submission 140340) | Microbial mat bacterial communities from the Broadkill River, Lewes, Delaware, United States - BB_5_MG | ecosystem: Environmental > Aquatic > Freshwater > River > Microbial mats | place: USA...
AGAGGAGTTTGATCGTCGCTTTAGTACTAGAGCTGTAGCGTTCAAATAGAATATCGACACGTACATGAGCATCGCTTTTGAGTGCGTAGGCAATCCCTAGCAAAAAAAGCACATCAAAGATATGCCACTCCAGCTCTTGGAGAGCAATGGAGCCAGCGTTAAAAAGATAGCGCATAATGGTATCGTAAAAGACCAAAAGAGCTAAGGCAAATACTAATAGAGCAGAGAACCTACCAATATTGTGTGCAATTTTATCTAATATGTGGGTGATTTTATTCATAGCCAATCCTAAACTGTTTTTTCATAATAAATTTATAGAAACCATAACTCTCTAACTCTTTTTTTCTATTTTTATTACTGATAATAAGAGCATAAGCTTTCTTATCTTTATTTTGTATAGCTTGTGCTAACTTTATAAAAGTAATGTAGTGTTTAGTTAGTACATCTACTCTACAATCTTGTACAAATATAGTTTCCATCTCATCAGTTTCTAAATTTCTTTCTTTTCTTGTATCTTTACGAGGGTTTTTATGACAATAACCTAATCCAAATATTTTTATCATTGTTTCACATTGTTGATATTTATAAGAAGTTTTATCTTTTGGAATAGTTTTACTATTTCGTTTTAACTCTAAAACACCACCTTGTTGAGTCATTCTAAAAGCTAATTCAAAAAACTCTAAAGGGTCTTCTTCTGTAGGGTTAAATAAAAGGGGGTGTTCTTCTATTGTATCATCTATTGTTTTAGCTTCTATAGCTCTTTTTGAGTTATCAAGAAGAGGAAACATATCTTTTTTATAAGTGCTATTACATAAACTGCACATTAAAATATAATTTTCAGGAATACATTTTAAATAAGGATACATATCCTTAGATTCTGGTCTAAAGTGGTCAAGAGTAGCTGTATTAGTTCTGTTTTTACCTTTAGTTAATTTAACTTCACAAATAGGACATTTATTATGTGAGATTTTACTCTGTAAGTCTTTAAATGCAAACCAATAATCATCACAATTTAATCTATTTTTATCAAAAGAGGCTTCAAATCTTTTTACTACACAAGGATAAGCTTTATGTGTAAAGTACCCTCGCATATCAATCATCAAATAAATCCTTAAATTCACCTAGTAGCTCATCCATCTCTTCATCAGATATTTCAGTAAGTTTATCAAAATCTATATCTTTATTGTCTTGAATAAATTTTAAAAACTGTAAATAGTGTCTATCGTAGATAAAGTTAGTTGCTACGGTATCGCCAAGTTTTATTTCCAATTCATCAATTTTACTCTCTTCTTCATCAGATAATTCATCTTGATTTTTAAGTTTAAAGAGTTGATTAATTTCTCTCTTCATATCCCCATTCCCAACCAAAGAACTAACCTCTGGATAAGTCAAAAGTGTAGCAGAAACATCAAGATATTTAGTTCCCTCTCCACCTGTATCTACAATATCACTATCTATGGAGATTTTACCTATTTCATCACCCTCTCTATCCATCATCAAAAGAGGATTGTGTGTTGCAATAATAATTTGCACATTTTTATTGAGTTTTCTAATATTATTAACAAAATGTATTTGCCACTCAGAGTGCAAAGAGTTTTCGGGTTCATCCATCATGAGGATATAGGGTTTGTTTTCTTTAAGTAAAACAGTTAAGAATATAATGAGGACTTGCTTTTCACCTGACGATAAATCCAAAGGTTCAAGCTCTTTGTTTTGGCTAGAAATACTAAAAGATTTCTCAATAGATTCTAGATTTATCTTTTTGTGTGTGTCTTGAAACATACTATCGATAATTTCCCTAAAATTATTAAGCAGTTTATAGACTTCACTTTTAATCTCATCTTTTTTTTCTGTTAGTTCTTGTATTTTACTCGCTTCATCAATCTTTCCATTTGAAATATCATCTAATATTCTCCTAATCTCAGATCGAGTTGGAGAGTTTTCTTCATCAAATACTTTACTAAGCTTAATTTGATAGGCATCAAACTTATGCATCAATTGTAATAAATGAGCATCAAGTAGAGACAACTCTTTATCACAGTTCTCTTTACACTGAGAAACAGAGCTTGATACTATGTCAAATGTATCTATATACTCTATATCGATATTTTGTAAATGTCCATTTTCATCAATTGCTATATCTTTCGTCTCACCATTTTCATACTCTTTTGTAATAGTAATATGAATATTTGGATTTTTGGATTTTTCTAAAATATTTTGTTGTTTATAAAATTTGGCATTTAAGAGTTGTAGTATTGTTGATTTACCACTACCATTTTTACCTATCAAAATATTTGTATCACGACTAAGTTTCCATTCAATATTTCGATTACCATATATTTTAGAAATTTTAACACTTTTGATACTCACTTTAATAGTAGAGGATACTTCTTTTACTCCTGCATCCATAAGAAGTTTTTGAATTTTAGTTTTTAGAGTTTTAAACGCTTCTTGATTATTAACCTTTGGAATAAAAGAGTCAAAAATATCTTTTACAAAAACTTTTCTATTTTTACCTGAGCCCTCTCCTTGGATATCATGAGCCTTTGTCCACTCTATGCCATAATGGAGCATAAAATCTTGTCGCATATACCGTAAAAGTTCTGCTGAAAATTTTTGTTTGATTTGATTTTGAGCATAATAGACTTCTGAATTTAACTGATTGTCTTTTTTTAAAAATCCATTAACCTCTTGCATAATAAGAGTATGGTAATCAAGTATGGGTTTAAGATAACGATATTCCCCCTCTTTTAACATCATTCTTTTTGTAAGTGCTTTGATAATTGACCAGTGTTCATTCTCTATTTTAGTATGCCAATTTTGTAAAAACTTTGTTGTATTGAGTTCTACAGCCAATTCATCAAAATCATACTCTAGCTCTATGGGGTTTTTTTTGTCATTGGTAAACTCATCTATAATATTTTTAAATACTCTACTAATCTCTTGCTTAGTCTCTTCGTTTGCTTTTTTATTTAGATTGGATAGATAATATTTTTGATTTTTATCGAGATTAAACTCTATATTAGAATCTTTGAGTGCGTTTTCTACATTGCCAATTCTTCTATTAAGAGCTCCTTTTGTATCTTTGACTTCCAATTTCTCTGTCTTTGAAAAAACAAGTTTAAACTTTTTGCTATAACCATTAAGAAATATCGTCTCAATTGCACTTTTACCACCTGTAATAAATGGATCATCACTCTTTTCTACCAAAAGAATAGAATCAGAAAAATTAAAAAAATCAAGATGTCGCGTAGAGAGTGAATTTTTAATCTCTTTTATATTATGTCCTATCCCCTCACCATCAATTAAAACAAATTTATACTCTTTAGGCAACCAAGAAGCAAGTAAGTCCCCCTCTATTCTTGCATACTCAATAAGTGGAGAGATAGAGTCTAAGTCACTTTTGAGTATTGCTTTGTTTTTTAAAATAAACTCTTTTTTATTTTGAATATCATCTATAATATAGAGTTCATTATTAAAAAGTTCATAATCAGGGCATATCTCTTTTGTTTTTTTTATAATTGCATCTAAAATTTTATTTAGTAACTTTTCTATTTCAGAAGTGATAATATGAGAATTAAATAGCTCTTCACTGCTTTGATTCTCTTTTATTTTTGGTAGAATACTTTCTAAAATATAATCATTTATTTCCTCTAAAAATTCCATTGAAACAATGTATTTGAGTCTAAATCTCTCATCTGGTGTCTCTTCAAGATAGCTTATTATGTCAAACTCATCACCACTTTTACTTAAAGATACTGCTTTGAGTATTGTTGAAATTAAGATTTCAACAATGGAGTTTTCTATATTCTCTTTTTCTTTGAAGATAAATGTTGATTTAAAGGCTTTATTAGCACTGATAACATACTCTGTTGGTGCTACGGTTGTGCGTGTTTGAAGTGTGGTTGGAAATGCTTCATCGGTTATCTCTAAAATAGAGCGAACGATAGAAGTCTTCCCCGCCCCAGTACTTCCTAATAGATAAACTTTTGGATAATTTGGTAACCCTCCTAGTTTCTCTTGTATCTCTTCAAATGATTTCATCAACCTTACCTTTTATCTCAATTAAGTCAAAAATTATACCATATTTAAAAAAACTCTACACCATAATCAAACAGTAACTTTTTTAAAGTGATACAAATACTCCAAGTTACCATCCTTACCTGCCAATGAAGAGGAGGCACACTCTATTAGTTTCCAATTAAGCTTTTGGATTGCCTCTAAAAATGCCTCTTTGGCTTGTTCAATGGCTTGGGTGTCGGTGACGACTCCTCGTCTATCTCGCTTGGCTTCTCGCCCTACTTCAAATTGGGGTTTGTAGAGGATGATAATATCATTTGAGGAGAGTCTATCAATATCGTTGATGATTTGCAAAATAGAGATAAAAGAGACATCACAGGTGACCATATCGTAAAATTTTTGACTCTTAAAGTCTCGTATATCCGTCTCTTCAAAGAGATGCAACTTTTCACTCTCACGCAAGGTGTGGTGGAGTTGATCGCTCCCTACATCTACGCAATCAAGCTCGCTTACACCATGCTCAAGCAGTATCTGAGCAAATCCCCCTGTACTTGAACCTATATCCAATGCCACCCTACCCTCTAATACGATAGGATAAGTTTCTAAAAATCCCTCCAGCTTTTGAGCCGCACGGGAGACATAAAATTTACTTTTTATCACTTCAATCAAAGAGTTTTCATTGACCTTGGTCGAAGCCTTGGCACTTTTGCCATCGATGAGAACTTTCCCCTCTTTTATCGCACCCATGGCACGATTGCGACTCTCAAAATAGCCATTTTCTACTAGGTATTTATCAAGTCGCATTACAACTCCCCTTTATAAAAGATATCCATAGAGCTTGATTCTCTGTTGATGATAAAGTCGGCTTCGATGTTTTTGCTGTGGTCGTAGACGACTTTGACGCTTGAAACTTCATCTCCTAAATAGATAACGGTAATTTTATCCCCTATCTTTTTACCAATCTCTAATTTACTATCGGTAATCACAAAATGCTCTACACGAAGTCCAAGATTTGAAAGAAAGGATTTTGCTAAGGCTCCACCAAGAAGGTATTGTAAATCCTCACTTTTATTGGCGTTAGCCCCTGCTGATGTATCAAAGAGGAGCATGGATAGGATTGCTTCGCGACGCATATAGGGGTTGGAAGAGAAACTAATCACAGGAGCACTTGGTGTCCCTAATACATCGATCATTATCTCTACGCCATCCCCATTGTAGTAGGCTTTGATATCAAGGTTTGGTTTGGTTGGGTCACCTTTGAAATTAATGGCACTGCTTTTATAGAGTTGGATTTTTTTGTTTTGTAACATATAATAACTGCTCCAATCAACAAACTCAATCGCTCCATTAAGCTTAATCTCTCCCCCTACCCCTTTGGTAAGATGCAAATTACTATGTGCTTGAATATTAGCATCTTTAGTTTTGTAAATCAATGGCTTTTGAGTCGTGATGGTGAGATCAAGTGAGAGTTCTTTTGGGGCACTCTTTTTTTTCTTTTGTACGATAATAATATCTTTATCCAATCCTAGTTTCATGCTATGGTCTGCTTTGTAATAGATCTCTCCCCCATCAATCTCAATGGCTCCATGAATATCAGTTTGCTTAGGATTAAGTGAAATACTCAAATTAGAAATCAGATTCATTTTAATGTATTTTGGATGATGGATAGGCATCGCTTCAGAATGAACCTCAATCTTACCTTTTTGTGTTTTTAAGTGATATGTCCCTTCAATTTCCATTGCATCATTAAGCCATACTTTATTGATGCTAAGCAACCCCTCTTTGAGTATCACCGTTGAGGGTTTGGTAGCAAAAATCTTTTGTTTTTCAATCTCCAACTGATAACTTTTGAGAGTATAGCGTTCCAAATTACTATTAAGGTGCAAAGCAATATCTTTGATTTTGTTTTTATCAATAGAAATTTTAGGAGAAGCTATTTTAAGGTCAATCTCTTTTTTATTTGTAATGATAAGATTGGAATTGATCGCTCCTTTGAGCTTGGGAAGTTCAATAGTGTAAATTTTTGTGAGCTTTTTAACCATTTTTTTGAGTGAGCTAATATTAATATCAACCATAAGCTTTTTATCAATATCCCCCTTAAAGCCAATCTTTTGAGAAGCAATATCAACCCATCCATCAAGGCTCTTAGCATTGAGTGCTAGAGAAGATTGAATCAGTGAGGATTCAACCTTCGCTTCAATACGTTTCTCCTCATCCATAATGGCATGAACCTCAATGGCTCCTAACTTGTCTAAATGCAAGTTCTTATCATATTTATGGAGCAGTGTATTTTTGGGAAAGTGCATTTGGCTGTGGAGTTTGAATTGTTTTTTATACTCAATATCATTGTGAATATTAACGATATTGGAACCCATACTCAACGATGCATTTAACGGTGTGATATTTTTGAGATTAAAGGATGCCAGAAGAGCCACATCAAGTTTGCTAGCATTGAGTTCACTTGGGACGATACCCTCTAGTGGTATGGCTTGTTTGGTATAGATATTGACGAGTGTATGATCAATGTCTTTTGAGGCAATTGTCCCTTGAATATAGTGTGAGTCCAGTGTAATATCTACAAAGTTAAGATTCCCACCAAAAGAGAGGTTTAGCCCCTCAACAAGGTGTCGATACTGATTCTCAATGGCTTCGATCCCCTCAAGATGTACCAATCCACTGTACGTGAATGTTTTGAGATCAACTTTACTGTGTTGGAGAATAATCTTTTCTATCTCAGGAGTCTGTGCCTCAATTGCTAATGAGGCAAGAGCATCTTGAATATCCCCTGATAAGCTAGCTTTGTATTGGTTGTAAAACACATCGATCCCAATCTCACCCACATCAATACGCCATGATTGCAAAGGGTTCTCAGAACTACTATTACTCTCCTTACTTTGCGTGTTTGCAAGTGAATTTACAAAATGCTGTGATGCATTAAGATCAATGGAGCCAAACTTAATACTCTTGATATCAAGGTGTTTACGCATCAACCGAAAAGCACTCCAATCAAGATCAAAAGCTTTGATAAGTATGGCATCATTAAATTTAAGATTTCTAACTCTTAGTGTCCCTACAAGTGTTCCTTCAATAGAGTCTACAGAGAGATTATAATCACTCAGTACCGTACGATTGAGTATCTTTTCAAGCACAGTGCTGCTGTTTAAAAGTAACATTACTACCCCAAACAACAAAACAATGGAAGCCAAAATAGCTAAAAATACTTTTTTCAAAAAGATTGTCCTAGTTGAAAGGTCACACCATACTGTTCCGTGTCATTGACATTGACCCCTGCATCGATTTTAAATGGACCAATTGGAGTAAGATACCGTACGCCTGCTCCAAGCGTGGTAATATGCTCATCGTCAAACTTTTTTTCTTTATCTGAAATCATAGAGAGATCACTAAAAATCGCACCTGAAAGCTCTTTATAGATAGGGTAGTTGGCTTCAAGTGAGAGGTTCGCCATAGAGACTCCCCCTAACGTACTATCAGAACTTGAACTGTTGATCACTCCAAGTTCATTGTATCCATAAGCTCGATTAGAAAAACTCCCCCCTGCAAAAAATCTTTTGTTTTCAGGTGTTACATTTTGCAACTCATCAATGCTTCCAAATTTCAAAACAGATGAGAGTGTGAGGGATTGGATGGTCTGAATATAGCGTGCTTCGAGCATCATCTTAGTATAGCTTCGTGCATGTTCATTATAGGGAAGCCCATACTCTAGCAAAGCAGAGAGATAATATCCATTTTTGGGGTTGAGTTTAGAGTCGCGTTTATCGTAGGTAAATTTGAGATAAGGATAGAGTAAAAAAAGGTTGTTGCCATCCAATGTTTGCGCTTCATTACTCTGATCAAGGTAATTGGAGTACTCATACCCTAACCCTATATGGTATGCAAAATCATAAATTTTTTGCTGAATCTTCATCTCTCCATAGAGTGTCTCAATATCAAAATCATCGTGATACTTCTCCACCTTGTACCCCACACTCGTTGCATAATCTACATAAAAACCAACGGCATTGATTGAGGGAATGGAGAGTTTTGTCTCAATGGAGTAGAGTTCTTTGGAGAGATCAAGGGATGCTGAGAGCTTTTTGGCATTGCCTAAAAAATTAAACTTCTCCAAAACAGCGGAGGTTCGAGGGCCTAGATTGCTATCATACCCTACCCCAACCTTATAAACCAAAGTCTTCTCACGCTCTTTTAGATCAATTTTAATAGGAATAATATTTTTCTCTTTGTTACTATAATTGACAACAATTGTATCAAAAGCTTCAAGTTGTTGCAGTGATGAGTAGATCAAAGCAATATCTTCAGTATTAAACTCACTCCCCTCTTTGATATTAATATGCGAAGAGATGACGGAGCGATCAATGCTTTTAAGCCCATCGATTGTAACTTTTCCAAATTTACACTTTTTACTTTTTTTGATTTCATAGAGCAGTTTGGCAGAGTATTTATCTAAGTCTACAAAAGCTTTGTTCTCAAAGTGATAATCACAATAGCCATGAGAGAGAAGGGATTTTTGAATATCCATTTTTAACTTTGAAAACTTTGTAGGATTAAAACGTTCATTTTTATTAAAAAGTTTAATACTACTTAAATTAAAATCACTTTGAACTTCAATCTTAGATACTTTAATAAAACGGTTCTCTTTGATGCTAATAAAAAGATTTTTGTTCTTTTTTTTGATCGTGATATCTGGTTTGAAAAAGCCTTGCGTACGATAGAAATTAAATAAAAGCTCTTTAAGCTGTTTTTTTTTGGCTTTTGAGATGTATTTGGTATCGTCTTTGTAAAACTCCAAAAGGCTCTTCTCTTTGATCCCCATCGCCTCATAGATAAGTTTGGAATCAACAAGGGTATTACCGCTCAAATGTACTTCAAATTGAGGCTTTTGCTTGGCAAGAAGCCAAAAAGAGAGTAAGAACATAATCAAAAAATATCTTTTTAGCACCATAAACCCCTCTCCTATTAATTAATATTAAAAAGTATTATAGCACAAAAACTGATAAAATCACAAAGGTAAAAGAGAAAAGTTATCTCACGACTTCCTATCGATCCTCTTGCAAATCTTTGTAGCTGTTAAAAGTACTCTCTTCTAAATCCAAATGTTTGTAATCACAGTGTAAATTGTTCTCTTTGAGTAGAGGTGTTGCATTGATTTGATTAATGTCAATCTCTTGGTGATTATCATATAAAATCAAAAAATCATCCCCAAAAATACGAAAAATTTGTGCCGTTGGAAACTCCATCTGTAGGTAACTTGAAAAACTACTTAAGAAAATGTCTCCCTCACTCCATCCATGTTTTTTGTTGTATGCTGTGAAGTTTTTGAGATAGAGAATATTAAAACATAAAAAGTTTTTTTCATCTCTATTTTTATGCAAAATAAAATCCAAATAGTAATGATTGTAGACACGTGTAAGAGGGTCTTTAAAAAAATAAGCAAAACGTTCATCATCAATATGACTACTTGGCTCTTGATTGACCGATTCATTGATCTCTACAGCCTTTAAAATATTGAGTGCACTTTCAATAATATGAGGATCATACCACCTGCCACTTAGCTCTCTAAGTTCTGCTAGAGCCTCTTCTCTATTTTTACGCGTCTTATATATTCGACTTGTCGTCATCGCATCAAAATTATCCGCAATCACCATGATACGGGCAAAGAGAGGAATCTCTTCCCCTTTGAGTGACCGAGGATAACCACTACCATCAAAACGTTCATGGTGAGAGTAGACAATATCAGCTAGATGCTGATACATGGGTACTTCACGAAGTATCTCATAACCAACGCTAACATGCTCTTTAATCAGGGAATACTCATCATCACTCAATTGACCAGGTTTAAGTAAAATAGAATCGGGAGTAATAATTTTACCAATGTCATGCAGTATGCCTGCTTGATAGATCAAATCACACGCTTCGTCACTTAAACCAAGCTCTTTGGCAATAGCTTTTGAGTATTTAGCCACACGCTCACTGTGTCCACCAGTATAAGTGTCTCTACGTTCTATCATTCTCACCAATGAGTTGATGGCCTGTTCATAATTGATAATTTGTTGATCTTGCAGGGCAATGACCTCTTTGGTACGTGCCTCCACCATCTCTTCAAGCTTTACTCGATACATCTCCACATCACGAAATGCTTGCAATTTATCAATGGATTGCTCAACCATCTTTACTATATCTTTAAAATCCAATGGCTTTATGAGGTAGCCTGTAATACCAAGCTTTATCGATTCCATCAGATAAGCCAAATCAGTATAGGCTGAGGTGATAATAATCTCTTGTTCTTCATTGTAACCTAGTATCTCTTTGATCAGTTGTAAACCGTTCATTTTGGGCATTAAAATATCAGTTATGACAATATCATGTCTACTCTTTTGATATTTTATCAAAGCCTCTTCACCATTGCTTGCAACATCTATTTTGGTAAATATTTTGTTTAAAAAAGTATACATTTTATCACGCAACTCTTTTTCATCTTCAACATATAAAAGAGATAAGCCTTGAGCCTTTTTGATTAATAGATTGATATGTTCTTTTATATTATTTTTCATGTTCTAAGCTCTCCTTTTTTTAATTTCTATTGATTTTAATAACCCTACTCTAAAACAGACTCCCTCTTCATGGTTGTAGGCTTCTATCCTACCTCTAAGATGCTTTTGGACAATCATTTTACTCATATAAAGCCCTATCCCCGTTCCACTCTTTTCATCTTTGGTAGAGAAGTAAGGGTCAAATACTTGTGGCAATATCTCTTGATCTATCCCCCCTGCATTATCGCATATATTAGTATAGATATATTTTTCATCTTCATATACTCTAATCTTAATCAGAGCATCTACCACCTTATCTTCGATTAAAGCATCTTTGGAGTTTGTGATAATATTAACAAAGACCTGCATCAACTCTCTTGGATAAGCATCCACCTCCCTATCGGTTTCAAAAGAAATTGAAAATTTAATATTATTATTGTTCAAACTATCTTCGACAATTGAGAGTGTTTGGTTCAGTATATCGGCTATATTTACCTTGGCTATAACTTTATCAGGTTTAAAAAAGTTTCTAAAATCGTCAATGGTTTGCGAGAGGTATTGGGTCTGTTTGACAACACTTTTTGCATACTCTTCAGATTGATCCATGCTAAAGGTTCCCATGGCAATATCAAGCAACATATTATTGGCATCCATTGAGATAGTAGAGAGTGGTTGTCTCCACTGATGAGCGATCATTCCAATCATCTCTCCCATCGCTGCATGCCTAGATTGAGAGAGTAATATCTCATCTTTACGTTTGAGTTCAGTAATATCTATCGCCGATGTGATCACTGTACGCTTATCCTTAACAACACCTAATGGTGCTGTGCTAAATTGCCAAATAGCTTTCTCTCTACTCTTGGTTAAAATTGTCTCTTCTGTAGGTTCACCTCGCTGAGTGAGAGTATACAGACTTGCTATTGTCTCTCTAATGACTTCTCTTTTGTCTGCATTCTCAAACATCAAATCAATAGCCTTATCCGTTGTTGGGCTATCCTCTAAACTATAGCCTGAAAATTTACTCCATGCTTGGTTTAACATCTTGACCCTACCTGATTCATCATGTATAGCGATAGGATAGGGAGCTACTTGGATAATAATCTCAAGCTCATTTTTGCGTCTCTCCAACTCCATAAGATAGTTTTGTTTTTCAGTAATATCTTCGGCAACATTTAAAACATACATTCTTTTATCAATGCTGATGGCACTTGCATAGAGTTTAACAGTGATAACCTCTCTGTTTTTTTTATTGACTTTAAATACCTCACCATTCACCAAGCCATTTTCTTGAAATGACTTGACAAACTTTGCTCTATCATTAATATCATTCCATAAATCTAATTGGGCAGTTGTTTTACCAATAATATCCTCTCTTTTGTATCCCAAAACATCTTGAAAAACTCTATTGACATCATAAAGTTTACCTGTTTCCAAATCACTGATACTAATGAGATTGGGTGTTTGATTAAATGCTTTTTCAAATTTATCATTGGAGATTCGAAGCTCTTCTTGGGTCTTTTTCAAACTTGTAATATCAATAATACTCACAGAGAGACTAGAGAAGTGTTCCTTCTCTTTGGGAATTTGAAAGGTCACAATTCCATGGATAAGCTCACCATCAAAAGTCTTAAAAAGTGCCTCTTGGCTAAAAGATGCTCTTTTTTCCCATATTGCATTCAGTTCATCAATAAAAACCTTAATGGCATCATCCCCAAAGGTCGTATCAATACGTGTAAGAAACTGCTCTTTAGAAGAAGCTTTAAAGAGCTTGAGTGTAGCTTTATTAACATCGCGTACCTTCACTTTTCTGGCTATCTCTTGGGCTAACGCTATATTCTCACTAAGGTATTGAGATAAGTTTGTTATCCCCTCTTTTTCTAACTCTTGGAGTACTTCGCATACTTCGGTTAAATCTTCATTCCAAATAGAGACTTCAGAGTTTTCAAACAATCCTCTAAATCTCTCTTCGCTCTCTTTGAGTTCTTTCTCTGCACGTTTAAGCTCTGAAATATCGTATTCTGTGGTAAAAATTAATGAAGGTTTACCTACAAGATCAATACGTTTTGCATTAACTGCTACATCAAAAAATGTACCATCTTTACGGATATGTCTGTTTTCAGTGTAAAAAGGTTTTCCTTGCATAATCTTGGCTGTATTTTCTTTCACCAAACGTTTACCTTCTTCATCATCAATATCAGCCACAGGGCGACCAATAAACTCTTTTCTACTGTAACCATGGATCTTGCACGCTGCTCCATTGGCATCAACAATCACGGGAATACCATCAGGGGTATTGGGGTCTAAAATCATGCAGTAGCCACCTGCTTGTTCAAACAGTGCATGAAATTTTTTTTCACTCTCTAGCAATTGATCTTGACTTTTTTTACGTTCATTATTATCAAGGATAATTCCCTCCAAATAGAGCAACTTTTCATCTTCATAGATACCTACACCATGCTCCCACACCCATTTTTGGCTTCCATCTTTCATAACAATGG
>Ga0193954_1001282_pt1 | contig 13065 bp, 13 predicted proteins | sample BB_5_MG_FD_140340 | JGI IMG/M metagenome (GOLD analysis project Ga0193954, IMG submission 140340) | Microbial mat bacterial communities from the Broadkill River, Lewes, Delaware, United States - BB_5_MG | ecosystem: Environmental > Aquatic > Freshwater > River > Microbial mats | place: USA...
AGATACTGATGGTGAGTTTGATCCAAACTTCCATGATGCAGTAATGCAAATTGATAGCCCTGATCACGAAGATGGACATATTGTTCAAAGACTTCAAAAAGGTTATAAGTTAAAAGAGAGATTACTAAGACCAGCAATGGTTTCAATCTGTAAGAAGTAGTCATATTTTGACCATTTCTGCGTTAGACTTCGAAATATAATAGAGTCACTTACTAAAAGTAAGCTCTTCTTTTATATTTCTTGTCTGCCTTGAACTAGCCTAAAATATGCTACTTCTTGGTATTGTTGACCGTAATGTCAAAAAACTAGAATAGATTATAAAAACTAAAAATTAAAAATAAAACTTGATAAGGAAGAAAAATGAGTAAAGTAATTGGAATTGATTTAGGTACAACTAACTCTTGTATGGCAGTTTACGAAGGTGGAGAAGCTAAAATTATCCCTAATAAAGAGGGTAAAAATACAACTCCTTCAATCGTTGCATTCACTGATAAAGGTGAAGTTTTAGTAGGTGATCCTGCAAAAAGACAAGCGAGTACGAATCCTCAAAAAACTATTTATTCTGTAAAAAGAATTATGGGTTTAATGATGGATGAAGAAAATGCTAAAGAAGCACAAGAAAAAGTTGGATATAAAATCGTTGATAGAAATGGTGCAGCAGCTGTTGAAATTGGAGATAAAGTTTATACTCCACAAGAAGTATCTGCAAAGATTTTAGGAAAATTAAAAGCTGATGCAGAAGAGTATTTAGGAGCTCCTGTAACTGATGCTGTTATTACTGTTCCTGCATACTTCAATGATGCACAAAGAAAAGCAACTCAAGAAGCTGGAACTATTGCTGGATTAAATGTATTAAGAATTATCAATGAGCCAACAGCTGCTTCATTAGCATATGGTTTAGATAAAAAAGGTGAAGAAAAAGTATTAGTATATGATTTAGGTGGTGGTACTTTTGATGTTACTGCACTTGAAATTGGTGATGGTACTTTTGAAGTATTAAGTACTGATGGTAATGCATTCTTAGGTGGAGATGATTTTGATAACGCAATTATTGATTGGTTAGCAAAAGAGTTTGAAACTGAAAATGGCTTTGATGTTAAAAATGACAAAATGGCATTACAAAGATTAAAAGATGCTGCTGAAAATGCTAAGAAAGAATTATCTTCTGCAGAGTCAACAGAAATTAACTTACCATTTATTTCTATGGGGTCTGCAGGTCCTGTTCACTTAGTTAAATCATTAACTAGAGCTAAGTTTGAATCTATGACTGAGCACTTAATTACAGAAACTTTAGACCATATTAAAGTTGCTTTAAGAGATGCTGGTTTAGATAAAGAAGAAATTGAAGAAATCATTATGGTTGGTGGATCTACTAGATTACCAAAAGCAAATGAAATTGTAAAAGAATTCTTCGGTAAAGACTTAAATAAAGGTGTTAACCCTGATGAAGTTGTTGCTGCTGGTGCTGCTGTTCAAGCTGGTGTTTTAAAAGGTGATGTTAAAGATGTATTATTACTAGACGTTACTCCTTTATCACTTGGAATTGAAACTTTAGGTGGAGTATTAACTAAACTTATTGAAAAAGGAACTACAATTCCTGTTAAAAAATCTCAAGTATTCTCAACAGCTGAAGATAATCAACCAGCAGTTTCTATTCACGTAGGACAAGGTGAGAGAGAATTTGCTAAAGATAACAAATCATTAGGTATGTTTGAATTATCAGACATTCCAGCAGCTCCAAGAGGTGTGCCTCAAATTGAAGTAACATTTGATATTGATGCAAATGGTGTTTTAAATGTATCTGCAAAAGATAAAGGAACTGGTAAAGAAAATAAAATTACTATTTCTGGTTCATCTGGATTAAGTGATGAAGAAATCGAAAAAATGGTAAATGAAGCAGAAGCAAACAAAGAAGTTGACGCTAAGAAAAAAGAAGTAATTGAAGTAAGAAATCAAGCTGACGCTTTATTACATTCAACTAAGAAAACATTAGAAGAAAATCCTGACGCAGTTTCTGAAGAAGAGAGTAAAGCAATTATCGATGCGGCAGCTGAGTTAGAAGAGTTATTAAAAGATGAAAATGCTACTAAAGAGCAAATTGAAGAAAAAGTGAAAGCTTTAACTGAAAAATCTCATAAATTAGCAGAAGCAATGTATAAAAAAGAAGGTGGAGACCAAGCTGGTGGACAACCTGATAAAAAAGCAAAAAAAGACGATGACGATGTTATCGACGCTGAAGTAGAGTAAATCTCTGCTTCATGCAAACTATAATCTTCCTACTGTTAGTTTTTCTAATAGTAATATTTTCAGTATTGCAATATTTTAAAAGTAAAAATTCAAGACTAGATAAGTTAAAATCTGGTGAATGTCCAGATTGTGGACAAAAAACAAAAACCTTTTATGATAACAATACTAAAACAACTTTTAAACAAGAAATAATATCTGCTAAAATATTAAAAGGCGGTGGATGTTCAGGTGTTCCTGATATTGAGTATAAATGTAAATCATGTGGACTTAAGGAAGTTTATAACAGTTAACTTGCTATAATTTCTAAAAATGGATTTATATCTTGAAAAATTATTTACTACTAATACTACTATCATTTATTATACTTGGTTGTTCTAATAAAAAACAAACTTTACCTACTGATATATCAAAAAATACTATTCATAAAACTAATGCTAAAAAAACAGAATTTGATCAATTAAAAGGATTTTATGAAGATGATTTAGATCTAGCTTTAGCTGTATTTAAAGAAGCTTGTACAAAATCGATTAAAAAAGATATTTTTAAACAAGTATGCGCAAACTCACAATACTACAATAATGGAGTAATATTTTTTACAAAATATTTCACACCAAGAGTTCTAGTATCTAATACTGGAGACAAGGGTCTTATTACTGGCTATTTTGAGCCCTTATTGTATGGAAGTAGAACAAAAGATGAGATATATAAATATCCTGTTTATAAAACACCAAAAGATTTAGTAACAATCAAAAACAAAAAAAAATATCCAAATTTTAAGAAATTAAGATATAAAGCAAAAATTAAAAATGGAAAATATGTACCTTATGATTCACGAGAGCAAATAGAAAAATCAAATAATTTTGAAGTTATTTGTTATGTAAGTAATAAAGTAGATCTTTTCTTTATGCAAATTCAAGGTTCAGGACGAGTTCAGTTGAATGATGGGAAAATTATAAATATTGGATATGCAAATCAAAATGGAAGAAAATATTTTGCAATTGGAAAGTATTTAATTAAAGAAGGATATTTAACAAAAGAAGAAGTATCTTTACAAACTATAAAAGAGTTTTTAGAATCAAATCCTTCTAAAATGCAAGATATAATGAATTTAAATGAAAGTTATGTTTTTTTTCATGAAAGTCTTAATAGTGCAACTGGAAGTTTAAATGTTCCATTAATTGCAAAAAGAAATATTGCAGTTGATAGAAATTATATTCCTTTAGGAATGCCAGTATTTTTGGAAACATTTAATCCAAAAACAAAAGAGCCTATTAATAAACTTGTAGTTGCTGCTGATACAGGAGGAGCTATTAAAGGTGAAATAAGAGCTGATTATTTTATGGGATTTGGAAAAGAAGCAAAAGAATTAGCAGGTCTTATGAAAGAAGAAGGTCGACTTCATATGCTAATTCCTAAGATTTAGTATTTGTTTTAAATTAGTAGTTATTAGCTACAACAGCCATTCCCACAGCAGTTATCTCTTGCATCACTGTAAAATGAAATAACGAAATTGTTATACATTTCTTGTAAATCAAATTCGTGTTTCTTACAAAAATCATTATTCATAGTATGTTTCATTTCAATTGCTTTTAATAATGCTTCATCTTTTGATTGAAACTTTAAATTGTTTTCTAAGTTACTTTTTTTAAAACAAGCACACTGATTTGAAACAATAATTTTATACATTCAATTGTCCTTAATATCTTTTTTAAATTTATTTTGAAGGGTATCTAAAAGTCACTTATTTCTTATTAAAGCACTTTAAGAAGTAAAACTAGATAAAATATAGTGATTAATTATACAAAAGGAAAAAAATGCATATTACAAATTTAATTTCTCAGAACTTTGGAAAGTTTGCTAAAACAGAATTCCCATCATTTATTCAAAGAATTATAAACGCATCATACGTTAAATTTTTAGGTTTAAATATGAGTGAATTTAAAAAACCAAAGTTTTATAAATCGTTAAATGCTTTATTCACAAGGAAGCTAGAGATTTCAAGAGAAATAAATAAAGAAAAAAATGTAATAGTATCTCCAACAGATAGTCTTATAACAGAATGTGGAAAAATAGAAGATGATATTGCCTTACAAATTAAAGGAATGGAATATAGTATTGAAGATTTATTAACTTACTATTGTAATGATAATTTAGAAAAAATGAAAAATGGTTCATTTATGAATTTTTATCTTTCCCCAAAAGATTACCATCGATATCATGCTGCAAGTGACTTCAAACTTAAAAAACTTATTCATGTTCCAGGAAAACTTTACCCAGTGAATTTAAAATATTTAAATAAAGAACTTGATTTATTTGTACAAAATGAAAGAGTTATTATAGAGTGTGAAAAAGATGGAAAACTATTTTATATGGTATTTGTAGGTGCACTTAATGTAGGTCAAATGGTCTTTGAATTTGAGCCAAGAGTTGAAACGAATATTGATACGAGTGAAATAAAAGTATATGAATATGAAAATGTAGAAATTTCAAAAGGTGACTGCTTAGGTTATTTTAAAATGGGTTCTACTGTAGTAATGTTATGGGAAGAAAATAGTGTAGAAATAGAAAATTTATTAAATCAAGATGTAAGATTTGGTCAAGCAATAGCAAAAGAAATATAGTTTCTTATATTTGGAGAAAAATGAATAATAAAATATTTTTAAAAATAGGATCAATGTTTATTTTAGCATTGATCGCATACCTTTCCTTTGTTATATTTTTTCTTTCACCAATGATTAATAACTATTTAAGTGATTTAGAATTAAAAAATAAAAAATCTAATTTTTCAAAAGTTGTTTCAAGTATAAATTTAAAATTAGATAATTTGAAAAATAAAGATATGTTAATTAAAGATATAGAATCATTATTAAAAGAATATAGTTTACTAGAAAAAATAGATGTATATATTTTTGATACTTCAGGAAAAGTAATAATTGATATAAATAATGAATTTAAATTAAAAGATATTTCTAAAGTAACCCTTCAAAATACAAAAGATGTGATACTTTTAGACAAGATAAAAAAATCTTATAATGAAAAAAGTGAGTTTGAGTATTTTTGGAATACAAAAGATGATATTAATAATTACACTTTTCCAAAAATATCTTGGGTTGAGTATAATAAAACGTTAAATTGGTATATTGTTCCCTCAATATATAAAAAAGATTTATCAAATTATTTTCAAGGAATAAACAAATTTATATTAAATGTTTCTATTATAATATTTATGGTCTTAACTATAATTAGTATAATTCTTATATTTAAAGTTTTAATGCCAATAAAAAGAATATTCTTAAGTGATCAAGAAAATCAAGTTGAAGAAAACAATAAAATATTAGAAGATGAAATATTAAGAAAAACAAGAGAAATTAATACAAAATTTTACTATGATGAATTAACAAATTTAAAAAATAGATATGCACTTGAAGAAGATATTAAAGGTTTTGATTTTGTTTCTGTTGCTTTAGTTGATATTGATTCTTTTGATGATATTAATGAGCTTTATGGATTTTCTACAGGAAATTTAGTTTTAAAAGAAACGGCAAATATACTAAAAGAATTTTGTGATAAATTTAATTTAATCACATATCGAATACATGGTAATGTTTTTAGTGTGACTGATAAAGAAATGATGGAGTTTAGTAAGTATAATCGATTTATAAGTGAGTTATCAACGTTATTTAAAAATAAACCTATTATTGTAGAAGAATTAGATATAGAAATTTTTATAGATATTACTCTTGGCATATCTATAGCACAAGAAGAGCCTTTAAAGACAGCTGGAATTGCACTTAAAAAAGCAAAAAAAGGAAATCAAAGATTTTTTGTTTACAATAATGAACTAGATACAAAAGAAATTATTGAAAAAACAATATTTTGGAGAGAAAAAATTAAAAGTGCATTAAAAAATAATACGGTAACCCCATTTTATCAACCAATTTATAATAGAAAAAATGAAATTGTAAAATATGAAACATTAATGAGAATTAAAGATGTTGACGCAGAAGAAAATGAAATATTTCTTTTACCGTATTTATTTTTAGATGTTGCTGTTAAAACTAAACAATATTTACAACTATCTCATCTAGTTATTTCAAAAGCATTAGAAGACTTAAGTAAAACACAGAAACAAATATCATTTAACTTAAGTTTTAAAGATATTTTAGATTTAGATTTTGTAGAGTCTTTAGATAAAAATTTAGATAAAATTGATAGTGTTAATAAAGAAAGAATAGTTTTTGAGATTTTAGAAAGTGATAATATTACAGATTATACTATTTTAGAAGATTTTATTTTTAAATATAGAAAGTTAGGTATAAAAATAGCAATTGATGACTTTGGTACGGGTTATTCTAATTTTGCGCATATTTTAAAAATTAGACCTGACTATATTAAAATTGATGGGTCTTTAATTAAAGATATTGATACAGATAAAAATTCATACGAAATGGTAAAATCAATAATTGAATTTTCAAGAGCTTTAAATATAAAAGTTATTGCTGAGTTTATTCATTCTCAAGAAGTTTTTGATTTAGTTATGGATTTAGGTATTGATGAGTTCCAAGGTTTCTATTTAGGAAAACCAGATGAACATATTACGTAATTTTAATTAAACAAAAGTTTATTCTTGTAAAATTAAGAAAGAAAAAAAATTAATAAATAAGGGTACAAAATGTCTACAATTACAGAACTTGGTTCATTACCATTAGCAGGTACAAAAAAAGGTGTTATTTCGGTTTCAAATGTTACAGAACCTTATGGAAAAGATACTCCTGATATCGTAAGTATTGGTGTTTCTTTAAATGGTCAAGATATTCAATGGAAATCACATCTTCCATATGAAAACTTAGATGAAGTTATTGCTATTTTACAAAAAGCAAGCGAAGATAAAAAAAACTCATAATAAAGAAGAGTAAAGGAAGAAACTATTAGTTTAAGTAACTTGTAGTTTCTCTTAACTCTTGCTTCCATAAAGCCATACCTCCAAATAAATGAGCTGTATTTTTATATCCTTGTTCAATTAAAAAGTTTCCTATAGTTCTTGTTCTATTTGCATGTGCACATATTAATACAAAAGTTTGATTTTTTGAAGTTACTATTTTCTCAAATTCTCTCATCCAATTTTCTATATTGTGATTTCCATATTCATCAAAAAATGTCATAAGGTGTGCATTTTTTATTACACCTGTTCTTTTATATTCATCTTTTCTTCTTACATCAATCATTACTATATTATCATCAATCATTTTTTCTACTATTCTAGGTTGTAAATCTACTAATTCATTCATAATTATCCTTCGCTAAAATAGAATTTTAACATAAAATACTTATATTCAAATATAATAAAATCTTATATATTAATATATACTAAAGAGGAATTAACAAACTCTTTACAAATTTTGAATATAATAAGAAAAATATAATATAGGACTTTAAATGAAAAAAATATTATTACTACTATTTATGAGCTTTTATGCTTTTTCTTTAGATCTTCAACAAGGTTTTTTAGATCCTGATGATGCATTTAAAAAAGAGTTTATAAAAAAAGATGATAAGGTAGTTTTTACTTTAAATCTTGGGAAAAATATTTATTTATATGATGATAAATTAAAAGTATTTATTAGCAAACCTTCTAAAATTGACATTACAGAAGAAGTAAATATTCCTAAACCAATAGAATATGATGGTTTTATTGTTCATTTTGATAATCAAAAAATTGAAATACCTTTTTCTTTATTAAAGTCAAAAGTAGATTCTTCTTTATATGAATTAGAAGTAATGTTTCAAGGGTGTTCAAAAGCAGGGTTATGTTATGCACCTATGAGTGCTAAGTATAATTTAGAACTTAATTCATCTAGTACAAATACAGTTTTAAGTCCTAAAGAAGATGTAAAAACAAATCTTAAAATAGAAAATAACTCAATAAGTAATAATGATTTAAATGAAACAGATAGTATTGCAAACACTTTAAAAACTGGAAATATGCTGTTAGTATTAGCTACATTTTTTGGCTTTGGATTATTACTTTCATTTACACCATGTGTTTTTCCAATGATCCCAATTTTATCTTCAATAATAGTTGGAGCTTCTCAAAATGAGAAAATGACTGCCGGAAAAGGTTTCTTTCTTTCATTAATTTATGTTTTAGCAATGGCAATGGCTTATACAATAGCAGGTGTAATAGCAGGATTATTTGGAGCAAATTTACAAGTTGCACTTCAAAATCCATATGTTCTAACAGTATTTGCGGCTATTTTTGTAGCTCTTGCATTTTCAATGTTTGGATACTTTAGAATTGAATTACCTCAAAGTATTCAAAATAAGATTAATAAATCAACTGATGGTAAAGAAAAACAAGGTGTTATAGGAATTGCCATTATGGGATTCTTATCAGCACTAATTGTTGGGCCTTGTGTAGCTCCTCCACTTGCAGGTGCACTTGTTTACATTGGTCAAACAGGTGATGCAGTTCTTGGTGGACTTGCACTGTTTGTATTAAGTATGGGAATGGGTATGCCATTATTATTAATAGGACTTGGTGCAGGAAAGTTTATGCCAAAACCTGGTGGTTGGATGGATAGTGTATCAAAAGTATTTGGTATCATTATGTTAGCAATTGCAGTATGGATGTTAGATAGAGTATTAGATGCAAGTGTTGTTATGTTTTTATGGTCAGCTTTATTTATTGGAGCTGCTATTTATTTAAACATATACAAACATATAATAGCGCAAGTTATAACAGTGTTAATTTTTCTTTATGGTGTTACTCTGTTCTTTGGAACAGTTTCAGGAGCTACAAATCCTTTAAAACCATTTGAGAAATTTACAAATGCTTCAGGAATAGTTACTCAAACTCAAGATTTAAAATTTTCTTATATTAAAAATATTGAAGAACTAGACTTGGCAATAAAAGCTTCTTCAAAACCAGTAATGCTAGATTTTTATGCTGACTGGTGTGTTTCTTGTAAAGAGTTAGAAGAGATTACTTTTAAAGACCCTGAAGTAATAAATAAGCTTCAAGGTTTTACTCTTTTAAAAGCAGATGTTACTAAAAATAATGATGATGATAAAGCTTTACAAAAAAAATATGGAATAGTTGGACCTCCAGGATTAATTTTCTGGGATGAAAACAATAAAGAAATAAAAGCTTCTAAAATTGTAGGATATAAGAATCCTAAAGATTTTCTTGAAATTGTAAATAAATATTTTAAATAAGCACATATTTGTTATACTTCCTAAAAATTATATAAAGGGTTCAAATGAACTTTAATACTATTTTAGGAAGTGTAGATTTCTTAGAACACTTACGAGGTAAAAAAGCTACTTTTTTATTAGCAGGAAGTGTTACAAAAACTTGTGAAATACCAAATATCTCTCAAGCTGGAATTCCTGGTAAACTATTTTTAACTCCCACATTAGATGCAGAATTTTTATGTTTAAAAGAAGTTCGATCTTTAGAAGATATTGCGCAAACTCCAAAAGGTGTTCCAACACCTGCTTTAATTTCGCGAGCTGTTCATGAAATAAAACCTTTTTCAAATATAGAAATTTTAGATCTAGGATTAGAAGTTAAACCTCAAATCAATTATTTTAAAATTTATGATTTTGAAATAAGTTCAAGTGCTAGAATCGATGATGGTGCCAAAATAAATGCAATGGAAATCTTTCAAAAAGGTGTTGAATTCGGAACAAATTACGAGTCAAGTGATGACTATGTAATTTTAGGTGAATCAGTTCCAAGTGGAACAACAACAGCACAATCAACTGCTATGGCACTTGGTTATAAATGTGATGGTTATTTTTCAAGTTCTTTTAAAGATGCTCCAAATGATATAAAAAATAAGACAATACAAGAATCTATAAAAAAAGTTCAAAAAGATGACGATGTTTTTACTAAGCTTTCAAGTGTAAGTGATAATATGCTTATTTTTAATGCTGGATTTATTTTAGGAAGTACTTCTAAAAATCTAAAAGTAATACTTGCAGGTGGTACTCAAATGGCTACAGTTCTACTAATCGTAAATTCAATCTTAGAAAATATGCAAGGAGTTATTGACTCTTCAAACATTGCACTTTGTACAACAAAATGGATAAATGAAGATGAGAACTCAAATATAAAAGCACTTTTAGAACAGTTAAGTTTTCCCATAAATGCTTATGCATCAGATTTTGATTTTGAACTGTCTTCACATCCTGCTTTAAAATTGTATGACGAGGGTGAAGCAAAAGAGGGTGTTGGTTGTGGTGCTACATTATGTTATGCAGCTATTAATGGAGTTACAAAAAAAGAGGTAACTTCGAAGATTGAAAGTTTCTTAGGATAATAATATGGAATTATTTATTTCAACTTTTTTAAAAATGTTTTTTATAATGACACCCTTTTTTGTGTTATCAGTTTTTTTAACAGTAACTCATGATGCAACATCAAAAGAGAGAAAAGCTTTAGCTATAAAAGTTACAACATCGGTAATTGTAATTAGTTTAGTATTACTATTTTTTGGTACTCATATTTTTGATGTATTTGGTATAACTTTAGATGCTTTTAGAATTGGAGCAGGATCATTGATGTTTCTATCTGCTGTTGAGTTAATTCAAGGAAATAAAGCTACTGCAAAAGTAGGAGATAAAGATATCTTAGATTTAGCAGTTGTCCCACTTGCTATTCCTATTACAATAGGACCTGGAACTATTGGTATTTTACTTGTAATGGGTGCAACTTTTGAAAATAAATCTTCTATGGTAATGGGAAGTTTTGCATTAATTTGTGCTGTTTTAGTAATAGGATTTATGCTTTATAGTTCAAGTATTATTGAAAAAATTATCGGAAAACAAGGTCTTTTAGTAATCTCAAAAATTACAGGATTATTCTTAGCAGCTTTATCTGCTCAAATTGTATTTACTGGTATTAAAAACTTTTTAGGATTATAATGAAAGTATTATATTTTGGTGGACAAAAATCAGGGAAAACAAATGCTGCTTCACAAAAAGTACTTGAACTTTCATCAAATCAAAAACCATATTATGTAGCAACTTATGATAATTCTTATAATGATAGTTCGATGCAAGATAGGATTGATAAGCACTTAAACGAAAGAAGGGATGATTTTCTTACAATTGAAGAGCCAAAAGATTTAACAAAAGTTATAAAAGATAATAATACATATTTAGTAGATTGTGTTTCAATGTGGCTTTTTAACAATTTAGAATTAGAAGAAGAAGTTTTAAAACAACAATTAAGAGATATTTGTAAAATAAAAGCAAATATAGTTTTTGTTCTAAATGATGTATCTTGTGGGGTAATTCCATTTGATAGCCAGTCAAGAAGATTTGTTGACTTCTCAGGTTTAATAGGACAAGAATTGGTAAAACTCTGTGATGAAGTCTATGAAGTTAAATATTCACTTTCAAAGAAGCTAAAATGAAACAAGTTTTAAATGCTTTTTATTTTGCACTTTCATACTTTTCAATTATTCCAGTTTTTATAAAAGATATGAAAATAGATAATGATACATATAAATATACACTGGCACTTCTTCCTTTAGTTGGTGCTATTTTAGCTAGCTTAGTGATTGGATTAAACCTTTTACTAAATGAGTTTTTTAATCCTTTATATGCAGCTTTTGTAGCTTCTGTTTTATATCTTTTTTTATATGGCTTTTTACACCTTGAAGCAATATGTGATGTAGTTGATGCTTGGTTTGCTTCATATTCAGGAAAAGACCCATATGAAATTATGAAAGACCCAACTATTGGTGCAATAGGTGCTTTGTATACTTTTTCATTTGTACTTTTAAAAGTTGGTATTTCTACTTATATTTTATATGAAGGACAATATGCTCTATTTTTTGCAATTTTAGTTTTTTCAAGGTTAAATTTTATGTATTTATTAGGATTTTTTAAATTTAGTAAAAATAGCTTTTTATCACTTGCTTTCCAAGGTGCAGGAGTTGGAAAAATAAAGATATATACTTTAATTTATGTAATTATTATATGGTTCTTTCTTCCAGATACATTAGTATTATTCCTTATTTCAATGATAAGCTTTTATTTTGTATTAAAAATATTAAATAAAAAGTTCTCTTTTGTAAATGGCGATTGCTTAGGTTTTACATTAGAGCATACGGAATTAATACTTTTAAATATTGGGTTGGCATTAGTTTTATGAAGATTTATGAGCATGGTGGGCAAATAGAAAATTTTGCAGCTGAATTAAATTGTGAAGTAAAAGATATAATTGATCTTTCATCAAATATAAACTTTATTAAGCCAGAAATACATCTTGATTTTAATAATCTTGATATTTCAGCCTATCCAATATATGATAAATTATATGAAAAAATTGCAACTAATTATAAAATAAGTTCAAATCAAATAGAACTTTTCAATGGTGGAAGTTCTGCTATTTTCTCTCTTTTTAGACACTTAAATTTAAAGCATTGTACTATTTACTCACCTGCCTATTTAGAGTATAAAAAAGCTTGCGTAAATTTTGGATATCAATTAAGAACTATTAACAGATTTGAAAATATAAATTTACCTATAAAAGATGGAAGTTTAGTGATTTTTGTGAACCCATCAACTCCTGATGGAACATATTATGATTTAGAGGTTTTAATGAATTACTGGATTGAAAAAGGTTGTACTATTTTGATTGATGAAAGTTTTTTAGACTTTTGTGATGGAAAATCAGCTATTGAATATCTTAAGAAATATGATAAATTATATATATTAAAATCAATGACAAAGTTTTATTCAAGTGCTGGAATTAGAGTTGGTACTATTGTTTCAAATGAAAAAAATATTGATAGCCTAAAAAGA
>Ga0193954_1001283_pt1 | contig 13059 bp, 11 predicted proteins | sample BB_5_MG_FD_140340 | JGI IMG/M metagenome (GOLD analysis project Ga0193954, IMG submission 140340) | Microbial mat bacterial communities from the Broadkill River, Lewes, Delaware, United States - BB_5_MG | ecosystem: Environmental > Aquatic > Freshwater > River > Microbial mats | place: USA...
GGGGGTACTAGCTGTCAGGGCAACGCCCACACCATCAAAGCCAAATCCTGTCTCAATAGCGATACTCCCTGCCACACCTGCCTCAACAGATACGGGTACAGGACCAATGGGTACGATGGTAGAGACAAGTATTTTCTCCTCTTTCCACTCATAGCTTGGCATCTCAAAGGCTTTGCCCTCACTCTTGGTTTTGGCGTTATCAAGCTCTGCTCGTTTTTGAGCTTCAGTCGAATCAGGACTTAGCTCTTGGGTAGCATCCTCTTCGCTTATGGTATCTTTTTCGTAGTAGGTAGCCCCTAGTACCGTCACCGTAAATCGTCCACCTACACGGCTTTTGGCATCGCTACTCTCATCAAGCCCTTGGAACTTTTTGGCTACTGATATGGCTGCTTCTGCCTCTAAGCCTAGCAGGGTAAAGGACTTTTTAACAATATAGAAGTTGAGGTTTGAAGTGGCGTTGGCTTGAATACCAGGTACTTGCCAGAGTCCTTCAATACTATAGGCATTCTCAAAGGCAACGGCTACACGTTTTTTCTTGCCTCCTACTTTGTTGAACTCTCCTGAGTATCTAAAGAAGATACCATCTTTGAGCATGCGTTTTTCAGGAGTGTTGCTTGGGTCACGGAAGCGTATAACAACATCATCATCGAGTGCCGTTGCCGCCGTGATAGGATTTCCTCCCCAATCACCTGAGAACTCTTTGGGATAGCCACTCAACACACTGCTACTTGTATAAGAGTAGCGTGAATACTCTGTACCGCTAAAGAAGTAGGTTCGCTCTGCCTCAGTTTGATAAGCTGCGTCAATCTCTTCAAACATTCCATCCCACTCATCGGCAATCTTTTTGGGATAGCCATCATCTACTTTGGCATTACCAAGGTCATAACGAAGATAATCCTCTCCACTAAAGAAATAGAGTACCTTTTTACCCTTTCGGTAGGTCACTGCATCAAGACTTTTGAAGGTGACACCACTAAAGAGTGTTGAGATATTGGACTCACCGCCCACGATCTCTTTGGTAGCTATAGAGTAGGTCACTACCTTTTGCCCACTAAAGAGATAAGCAACCTCACCATCCCAGCTCACTGCCGCATCGATCTTTGAAAATGGCATATTAGGGATTTCGCTAATGCTTGTCCACTCTTGATCAAACTCTCTTGTATCAAGATTGGTGAGTGCAAACTCATGGGTATCATCTTTGATGGCATCGAGGATAGATCCACCCTCAATCAAAGCACGGTATTTACTATTAGCTTGTGCATTATTATCACCAAATTTAAAATCACCCAAAAACTTACTAAGCGTTACTTGCTCTTCAATAGTATTGGTCACTAGCTCACCATTTTGAGCTACCATGTTCCATGTGATGGTCGCTTTGATTCCATCACTGCTTGTATCGACGGACATATCAGGAAGCTTTTCAATGAGTGTTGCGTACTCACTCTGGGGGATATGATAGGAGGCAACGATCTCACTCTCACCTGACTCCATCTCCTCATCGTTCATCTCCACTTCAAATACCACGCCCTCTTTGACCGTGCTATCATCGGTATCCAAGATTCCTAGCGTGATGCTCGTACCATCTTCTAGGCTAAGGGTGGCACTAAGTGTAATGTTCTCATCGTTAGCACTACTGTTGTGTAGCGTCAAGCTCGTTGCTCCTGCCTCACTGTTGGTATAGCCATTGCTAAATTTACTTGTATAGGGTAAATCCACATAACTTGAACCATTCACATCAATAAAAGAGAGTGTGAGTGGCTCAGAACTTGCCTCAATACTTACATATAATGCTCCTACTTCAGCGACCTCTTTGATCTCTTTGCCTTCACTTACAAGCTTCTCCAAGTCCGCTTCACTTGTAGCAATCACGAGCATATATTTACCCGCACTCAGAGTCACAGGTAGGCTAACTTCCATCGGGATAATATGTTCACCCACCGAGCTTAAATCCACACTCCCTTTGGCAATAGAGCCTACATTCATCGAGGTGATCTCATCACCCTCATTTTCAGGTACACTTACAAGCTCAATATCAAAACCAAGCCCATCACTGTACTCTGTATCAGTTGTAATGGCTAGCTCCAAATGATAAAACTTCCCTGCTTCCAGTGAAATGGGGCTATCCACATTGCTTAGATTGGTGTCATTGCTTCCTACTATGTTAAGCGTTGTTGCATCGTAACTGCTTTTAGCTTCTACACTCCCAATCTCTTTGAGCGTGGCATCACCCAGTACCAAACCTCTCAAACTAGGGGCTGTGTAACCACTGATTGTTGTCTCTTCATTCTCACTAATGAGAGGATTATTAATATCACTCGCACTATCACTTGGTTGCGTCACATTACTTACATTGTTATCAACCACCACATTGTCATCACCAAAGAAAAAACACCCTTGTAGTATCATCATCATTACTACAATGGGTATATAGATATACCGTTTCATAACATCTCCTTTATATCATTGTAACATAATGATAGTAGAAAAAATTGTCAAACTTTGTCATTTTTCAAAAAAATCCATACATAAATCATCATAACAAAGGGTTCAAAGCGTACCATATAGAGTCGTATGAAGATAGTAATCGATTCATAATAGGAGGCATCATCAAAAACCATTGGGTAGGTGGCAAGGTATTGCTCTAAGATGGGTTGCACTTGGGAAGCCTTGACAATATTACCTATGGCGTAGATATAGATAAAGAGAAAATGAACCATAAAAAGCAGTAGGAGTACATGAAGAATCAATAGATAATCTTTGAGTGACTTGCCTTGCATAATAAGCAGTGCCACCACCCCTGCAAGGGTCATAGGGATATTAAAGGTGATACTACTAGCATAAGGTATAAAAGGAGTAGGTGGAGCACCCAAGCTTTTAAAATACTCATTGGTGAGCATAAACTCTATTCTAAATTTATCAATCACCTTGGTAGATATAATATCCAAATCGATGTGCCAAGCGTAGAGTTTCATGCCTGATTGCAGTACAAAGTGATTGTAGAGGTGTTCATAAGTAAGCCAAATATATAAAAACGAAGCATAAAAAATAATAAAGTGGATAAAAAACTCACCCACCTCTTTTAAAGCCTTGTTAAGCTGTTTCTTCTGCATCGTCACCAATCCAATTGAGATAGACCACAAAAACTACAAAAACCAATACAATCATAATATTTTGAGTAATGTAATCATGCATCACGCTAAAGATGCTTTGATAGTAGAGATGTACATAGCCAAGCGTTACAATACGAAAAATATTGATGATATTAATGACCACAAAACCAATAATAAATCCATACACTTTTGCTTGCTTTGAGGCAGGATAGGCTAGAATGGCAGCGATATAGAGGATAATAGACTCCAAGCCATTACACCCAAAGAGTACTTCAAGGCTTCCATTGGAGAGATGAATAAAATGATTTTCATAACTCACAGTAGTAAAAAGCATCATCACATTGGCTGAGATGGCTGTTACAAACTCTGAAAAGTAGCCATTGATATTGAGTAGCGATTTAAAATAGCTCTGTTCTATGAGTATAAAGAGAGCTAGGATATAGACCCCATAGAGGAGTAAAAACTTCTTCATGGGAGTTAGAGTTGAGAGCATGGTTATCCTTTGTAGGGTGGGCTTCCCAGCCCCACCATTTAAATATTACACAATGCTATTGGTGGGCTAAGAAGCACCAACCTACGCTTTTTTACGTCGCAATCCCACAAACGCAGAACCCATAATCCCTGCCAGTAGAGCCAAGAGTCCAAAAGGTCCAATGGGTACAGCCGTAGAGCCTCCACCAGCACTTGGAGTGTATGCTACTGCGGTCATACTGGTACCAAAATTCACAGCACATTTAAAATAGTCCGTAGCTCCCGTAGAGGTGTTTTTGAGATAGAGGGTCGAGCCATTGGTCAAAGCAGTAGGTCTTGCCTCACTACAGCTTGTATCGCTTGCATTGGCACAATAAGCAATAGTCAAATCATCATTAAATGAAAGATTACTACCATCCTTACTACCTGTATTTACAGCCCATGAAGCTGATCGTATCGGGACACTACCAGCATCTTCACAAAAACAATAAGCTGCAGCACTACCATCAGCAGCAGTACCATAAGTAGCACAATTTCCTGCCCATAGCGTTGTATGCGATAGTGTCAGTGCCACTACGGCACTGCCTAATATTTTTTTCATTTTCATTCCTTGTTATTTTTGTTCTTAACAGTTGTATGATTAGAAGTATTGTAAAGTATAAAATTGTCAAAGATTGTCATTTTTACTAAAATTGCTTATTTTTTGTTATAATTAAATAAAAAAAGACAGATAAAGTGAGGTAGAACTGCATGTTGCTAATATGGATCAGGGTGCTTGTTTTAGCATCATACTAAAGTAGCTTGATGCCAAGATATATCCTTGTACTCTTAATAGTTCTTAGCTCTGTAACATTTGCCTTAGAGCTAAAAGGTAAAGCAGAAGTTGATATCACCCAACACCTCTATTATGCCTATGGCAGTGACAATAACGAAACACCTGATGATTTAAAAAATATCCCATGGTACAGAGATACCCGCTCGATTGATACTAGCAACCTTAACTCTCGCCCCTATTGGCTCAAACTCACCTTGACCAATCATACCGCACAAGAGCACTACTATCTGCTCTTTGGTACACAGTTTATCCTCTCACTCAAAGCCTACCATGTTGTGGGTGGTAACATTATCAAAACACAGAGTGATGGCTATTGGCATAAAAACAAAGATAGAATCAATGGCTCCTATCGGCTACTACTGCCCGTTAAAATCCCTCAGGGGCAAACGCTAGAGATATATTTTAAGATTAACAATGTTATGCTCTATATTCCTACCACTCTAATTACCCAAGAGCATCTAAGTACCTTTAACACGACTTTTTATCTGCTTCAAGGAGCATTTTTTGGTGTCTTAATTGTATTTTTTCTTTTTTATTTTGTACTCTATATCATTACAAATTTCAAAGCCTATCTCTATTATATCTTCTATATATTTGGTTTGATCCTCTACTATGCTCACTATCATGGCTTTAGCAATATCTTGCCTATCTATCAAGAGTATGGCTACGCCCTAAGTTACTTAACCTTTGTGGGTGGTGCAATTATCTATATCGCTTTGGCATATTTTATGAAAGAGATGCTTCTACTTAAACAACGCATTGGATGGGCTAATAATGCACTCACCTACATCACTATCTATATGATGGCAGTTATTGTGATTGCTGCATACTTTTTTTTGACTCACAACCACTACCTTGCTCAAAAGAGCTTTCAACTCTTCTATCTTGTAATACCACCTTATATCATTATCGTCATTGGCTCAGCCTACTACTTGGCATATCAAGGAGATAGAAGTGCCCAATATATCGCTTGGGTTTGGAGTTTGATGATTGCATCAGCTATTGTGGCATTTCTACTACCTCAATTGAATATTGTACGCAATCCAAACTATGCCTATTACAATGCTGTTTTTCAAGGGGTTATCATGGTAGAAGTTATCCTCTTCTCTATCATCCTAGCCCTGCGTATCAAAGAGATCGAAAAACAAAAGGAGCAACAAAAAGAGATGCTTATTTATCAAAGTAAACTCGCCTCCATGGGAGAGATGATCGCCATTATCGCCCATCAGTGGAAACAACCCCTCTCTGTTGTCGCTATTATGACTGAAATCTTACGCGAACGCAATCAACTGGGTCGTTTAGATAGTGAAATAATTGATGAAAAACTAACTACCATCGATAGCAATGTGACACAGATGTCGGTAACCATCAATGATTTTTTGAGCTACTTCAACCCCCAAAAACAAAAAAATACCTTTTTGCTCAAAGAGGCCGTTGATAAAACGCTAATTATTCTATCCCAGCAGATTGAACAAAGCGGTATTACCCTAAGCATTGATATTGATAAAAACACTACCCTTCAAGGGTATCGAGATGAGTATGTACAGGTGCTTATCTCCATCATCTCCAATGCTATAGATGCCTTTGAGGAGCAAGAGAACAAGAGCATTACCATTACCATGGAGGGAAGAGTACTAAGCATCGCAGATAATGCAGGAGGAATTAATCCTACAGTCATGGGTAATATCTTTGAACCCTACTTTAGCACAAAAGAGGAGAAAAAGGGGACAGGATTAGGACTCTATATTGCAAAAATGATTATTGAAAATATGGGTGGAGATTTAAATGCACACAATAATACCCAAGGGGCTATCTTTAGCATTACGATTCCCCCTAGAGATCAATCATAGCCTATCTTAAACCCCTCATTATAAGAAGCAACAATCAGTCCTTTGGAACTCTTTTGCCGTAAACGTTTGACCATTGAAGTAATAGCATCTTTACTATACTCCTCCATATCGTAGAGATGGTAGTGTATCGTTTCATAAGGAACCATCTCTCCTTTTGCTTCAATCAAACACTCCATAAAGAGTGTCTCATAGTTAGAGAGTTTCACGCCCTTTTGTCCATCAAAAAGCCTTTTTTGCTTCGCATCCCATCGATAATTGTCTGCTAAAGGGATAATTCCCTCTTGTACTACTTCATCCATCGCTTTAAAAAGCTCTTTTTTCAGACTGCCTGCTGAAATGGGTTTTAGTAGATAAGAGAGCAAGTAGAGTGGCATGGCTTGTTGAAAATACTCCACATCACTATGGGCAGATAAAACAATAATTTTTGTACATTTGTCCTCTGCCCTGATTTTTTCAATCAAGCCCAGTCCATTGAGTTTGGGCATATCAATATCAGTTAAAATAATATTAGGATATTTGGCTTGATAGATGGCAAACCCCTCTTCTCCATTGCTTGCTTCATAGATAGTGTCTATATAAAGTCCGACTAACTCCACCAATCCTTTGCGGATACTCTCATCATCATCAACGATTAAAATAGATAAATTTTTCATAATATGATTATATTACTCAAAATTGTCAAAGATTGTCATTTTTAGTTTTTTTATATTTTCTTTGGTAGCGAGGCAACATACTCTCATTGCCAATAAGCCCACCTTGGTGAATATAAAGAACAGTTTTATCTTTGAAAAAATCTTGATGTTGTGCTATCATGAGCCATCCTTTGGGGTCATAGAGCAAATCAAACTCTATGCCACCCTCTTGAAGCTCACACCAAATCTCCCAGTTGTTTTGATAGAGTTTGCCAAAGTGGTATTTTTTATCAAGATTGAGAATTTTTGGATAATATTTAGACTCTTTTTCAAGCATCGCAAATTGCTCTTGCAGATAAGCACTATCACCTACACACGCTGTGGTGTAAACATCCACCCCATAATCCAAAAGATACTTTTGCAAAAAGAGTGCTGTTGTTCCTGTACCTGATGGAAGCACAACTACTAAATTATGTATATTTTGTTCTTTTTGCCACTCTACAATCTCTTGGGCTAAAATATCAACTCCATACTGAGCTTTGGTATCTCTAGCCCCCTCCTCTATCCATAGACTCTTTTCATCAATATTGGCTGCCTCTTTTGAAAAGACAACTTTCATTCCATTATCCAGAGCATATTGGTAGTTACCTTGTGGATGTTCTTGAAGGTAGCTAGGAATATGATCGACGATATAGGTAAATTGCCACCCTTTGATTTTGGCTACAATGCTAAGAGAGTACATGGCATTGGATTGGATTGAGCCATAAGAGACTATTTTATTAATATGAGGAAAGTCATGGGTCATGTAGTAATAGAGTTTGCGTGCTTTATTGCCTGAAAAATCTTTGTGCAACAGATCATCACGTTTGATATAGATATTTTGATTGTGAAATTGAATGGATGTTATGGGGGAGTTTGTATATTGCATTATATTGGAGGTGAGGCTTTAGCCTCACTTGGTGACACTAAGGTGTCACTTCCTAGTTTTTATCTATTGCATTTAGATCTTCGTAAGCTTGTCTAAGTCGCCCTTTGAGTGCTAATTCACCCTCTCTAAGCCATTTTCGTGGATCATAATATTTCTTATTAGGTTTATCTTCACCCTCAGGGTTTCCAATTTGGCCTTGAAGGTAGTCTCTATTTTTGGCTTCATAGTTACGTACACCATCCCAAAATGCCCACTGCGTATCGGTATCGATATTCATCTTAATCACACCGTATCCAATCGATTCACGGATATCACTTAGCTCTGATCCCGATCCACCATGGAATACAAAATTGACTGGGTTTGATGCTGTACTAAACTTCTCTTCGATAAACTTTTGAGAGTTATCAAGAATCGTTGGAGTGAGTACCACGTTACCAGGTTTATAGACCCCATGCACATTACCAAATGAAGCGGCAATAGTAAACTTATCACTTACTTTAGAAAGCTCCTCATAGGCATAAGCAACTTCCTCAGGCTGAGTATAGAGTAAGGCATTATCAATGTCGGTATTATCCACACCATCTTCCTCTCCACCTGTAACCCCTAGTTCAATCTCTAGTGTCATATCAATCTTACTCATTCGCTCCAAATAAGCTTTACAGGTTGCAATATTCTCTTCGATTGGTTCTTCGGAGAGATCAATCATATGTGATGAGAACAGTGGAGTACCATGAGCTTTATAATGTTCTTCACTCGCCTCAAGAAGAGCATCAATCCAAGGTAAAAGCTTACGTGCGGCATGATCGGTATGGATCACAACAGGCACACCGTACGCTTTTGCCATTGTATGGATATGCTTAGCTCCTGAGATAGCACCCAAAATGGCTGCTTGATCACTATCGATTCCTTTACCACCGTAAAAAGCCCCTCCACCATTGGAAAACTGAATAATTACAGGAGAGTTTACCTCTTTGGCTGTCTCTAAAACTGCATTAATAGAGCTCGTCCCTACGACATTTACCGCAGGGAGGGCAAAGCCCTGCTCTTTTGCGATAGAAGATAGTTTGTCAAGATCGTTACCAGTGACGACACCCGCTTCGATATGATCCAAAACTTTTGAAGACATATATTATTTCCTTAAAGAATAAATTAGATTACTTTACAACTACTTTTGCTTTTTTCATGACACTATCAACCAATTTTTTTTGTTTGATTTGCATTTTGATATAATCTTTTACATCTTCAAATTTGAGTTGTTTTTTATCTTTTTTATAGAACTTTTTATTCTTTGTATAGATCTCTTTTGCCTCTTTATCAGTAGCTTTCATATCAGCCATCTTCTTTTGCATCCAATAGTTAGCTACAATTTGAGATTTCTCTTCTTCACTGACCTCAGCTTGGGCTTTATTTTTAATAAGTACACCAGGTGCTAAGTTTTTAACAATTGCATCTTTTTGCTTTTTGTCAAGCTTATCAAATGTTAAGGCTTTTTCACCCTTTTTTGTCATTAGCTCTAAGACTTTGTTTGCTTCAACTTGTGTGATTTTATGACCATTTACTGTACCAATAACAGTCTCTTTAACGGCATCTTTTTTAGCAACATCTGCTTTTTTCTCTGCCATAGCAGAGGTAGAGAGTAGTGCAACAGCTACGATTGAAGTTGTAATAAGTTTTTTCATGTTTTGAATATCCCTTTTATTTTTTAATATTAAAATATTAACAAACCAAGGTAAATGGTTTATTAATCTATTTTGTTTTGTTTAAATCGCTAATATCGATTTTTGCTTTTGTTTTGAGTTCTTTGGCGACTTCAGTCACTTTGGTATTAAACTGTTGTTGTTTAAGATGCTGAATAATTTTATCTTTTACTCCATCAAACTCCAGCGTAGATTCAGCAACCATCTTCTCTAAATAGATCACGTGGTAGCCAAACTGTGTCTTAACCGCAGTTGTTGTAATCTCACCATCTTTGAGTGCAAAAGTTGCTTTTGAAAACTCAGGTACCATCTGCTCAGCAGAAAACTCACCCAAGTCTCCACCATTGACTTTTGAAGGACCAACCGATTTACTTTTTGCCAACTCAACAAACTTTTTAGCTAAATCATCACCTTTGAGAGCTTTGAGTTCATCAATGATCTTTTTTGCCTCTTCTTCACTCTTAAGCAAAATATGTCGTGCTTTAGCTTTTTGTGGTGTTTTGTACTGATCTTTGTTTTTATCATAGAAATCTTTGGCTTCACTGTTACTTACAATCGTATTGTCCATCTGTGCTTTCATCCATAGATTGATCAAAAGCTCATCTTTAATCTTTGCCAAGTTTTCAGCATATTCAGGATTTTTTTCAATTCCCTCTTTTTTTGCTGCTTCAATAAAAAGCTCTCTCTCAACCAATCTCTCTACGACCATTGTCTTTTGCTTAAGATCCAAATCAGCAAAAGAACTCTGAGGTGCAGATGCTTGAATAAACATATTTGCATCCTCTTTTGTAATACTCTTACCATTCACTTTTGCAACCACGTCACTCGCACTTAATGTTGTCAAAACCATTGAAGCAACCAATAAAGAACTCTTTATCATCTTCATACACACATCCTTCTCTTTTTTAAATTAGTAAAATTATGCCATTAATTTATTAAATATCAAAATATTTTTTAATTATTACTCAACTTTCTGTGCAATAGCCAATATTTTGCTTTAATTAGATATAGGATATAATAACTCAAAATTAGCTTATCTACAACTAATTTACAATATTAAAAAAAGGATAACATCATGTTAAAGAAGTTTCTTCTATCGATCTTTGTAACCCTCTTTGCGTTTGCTTCCCAAGCTCCAACAGCTACTGCTCCTAAAAGTGCAAAATCAGTCGTTGATAAAAGTCTTGAACAGCTTAAAAACAAAGGGATGGTAATTGAAAATCGTAAAACAACCGATACCACTGACTCTTTTGAACTCGTAATCAAAGATTTTTTTAAACTTGCAGGTCTACCACCACAAGCAAGTGCTCCAAAAGGACTGGATAAAAATGCCACAAAAACAGTAGCAGACAAAGGTCTCTACAGTGATCTCAACGGTATTGCAATGCAAGTTGATATTAACTACTCAAAAGAGAGTTACGCCTCTGCACTCTACCTCTCAAAGTTCCCAACAGAATCCATGAGTAAAGATGAAAAAGCTCTGATGGCTCGTATTATTAAAGATCAATTGATCTTTATCACCAGTGACTTTAATATCAATACCAACAAATACAACCTTGCCTTTAAAGACATTGATGAGACCTTTGATACCATCAAAATCAAAACAGCAGGTATTCAAGGTAGTGGTACTTACGATATGGATAATCTTGATACACAAGATATGGTATTTAAGATGGCAACCATTATGCTCACGCCTACAGAAAAAAAGTTCTTGGGTGAATACCTAACAATGAATAATGCTTACATCAACATGAGCAGTATTCCTAATGATAAAGTACTTGACCTGAACTATAACGTAGGTGTTGAGATGGTTGATGCCAATATCTCTAAAAGTGTAACAAAGGTTAATAAAGCCAATGTTGATATTAAATTTGGAAATATTAATCGTAATGCTTATAACAAGCTCATTGAACTTAGCCAATCAAATATAGCAATTGATCCAAGTTCACCAGAGCTTATGAACCTTCTTACAGCTCTTATCACACAAGACCTCTACATTGAAATCAAAGACATCTCTGTGGATGACCTTATTGCCAATGGTCAAAAGATGGGTGGAATGAAAGTAACTGCTAAAGCCTCATTTAAAAAAGATCCAAACTTAGCACAACTTCTTAAAATCAATCCAATGATGGCTCTCTCAGCTCTTGAAGTCGAAGCCAATATCCAATTATCTCAAAGCATGCTCAAAGCATTGAGTCAAACACCAAAAGGTGCAATGCTCGCCTTTATCCCTCCTAAAATGGAGAATGGTATGGCTATATACCTAATCAAATACTCAGGTGGCAAACTTCTTGTAAATGGTAACCCTTTACAATAATACCTCCTTGCTCAAAGGCTCTTGCCTTGGAGCATTTACTTCTATTTTTATTTTTATTTTTCACTCCCAAATTCTTTAAAAACAAGGTATAATTCTCTTTATAATTTACACACATAGCTATTTAAAGGTTAAAAAATATGAAAAATGTACCTATCGTTGTACTTGATTTTGGTTCTCAATATACTCAGCTTATCGCTCGAAAGCTAAGAGAGAGTGGTCTCTATTGTGAAATCTTACCCTACCGTGAAGATATAGAATCAATTAAATCTAAAAAACCACAAGGAATCATCCTCTCAGGGGGACCAGCTTCAGTCTATGCAGAAGATGCCTATCATCCACACGAGGGTATTTGGGATTTAGGGCTTCCTATCATGGGAATTTGCTACGGTATGCAACTTATCACCCAACACTTTGGTGGTGAGGTAATCCCTGCTGATCACCACGAATATGGTAAAGCTCATCTTAATTTTGTAGAAAAAAGTAAAATATTTGAAGGTATGAGCAATGACAACATCGTATGGATGAGTCATGGAGATCGAGCCGAGCAACTACCTGAAGGATTTAAGACCATTGCCACAAGTGACAACTCTCCCTACGCAGGAATTGCAAATGAAGAAAAAAACATCTATGCATTCCAGTTTCACCCAGAAGTTCACCACTCAGTAGAGGGGACGAAACTTCTTAAAAACTTTGCCAAACACATCTGTGGCTGTGATAGCACATGGAATATGGGAAGCTTTGCAAAAGAGAAGATTGATGGGATCAAAAAACAAGTAGGTGATAAAAAGGTTCTTTGTGGTGTGAGTGGTGGGGTCGATAGCTCCGTTGTCGCTGCCCTACTCCATGAAGCCTTACAAAAAGAGCAACTTATTTGTGTGTTTGTTGATCAAGGATTGCTTCGTAAAGATGAAGCAGCACAAGTGCAAAATATGTTTAAAATGCTTGATATTGACCTTATCACCATCAATGCACGAGAACTATTTATGGACAAACTTGCAGGAGTGACTGATCCTGAACGCAAGCGAAAGATCATTGGAGAGACCTTTATTGAAGTATTTGACAAAGAGGCCAAACAACATACCGATGTAAGCTTCCTAGCCCAAGGAACCCTCTATACCGATGTGATAGAGTCTGTATCAGTTAAAGGGCCATCCAAAACGATTAAATCACACCACAATGTAGGTGGATTGCCTGATTGGATGACTTTTGATTTGGTAGA